>Ga0209700_100701_pt1 | contig 66111 bp, 29 predicted proteins | sample SiratroredBW_FD_187528 | JGI IMG/M metagenome (GOLD analysis project Ga0209700, IMG submission 187528) | Root nodule microbial communities of legume samples collected from California, USA - Siratro red BW (SPAdes) (version 2) | ecosystem: Host-associated > Plants > Roots > Nodule | place: USA... | reverse complement strand
TATATATATATATATTCAATATTTGTACTGAAATCAACATAGTTTATATCATACAATTGATTTTAGTAGAATCTTTGGAATGCGATGGAGCATGCTATACTTTTTTTTTTTATATATTTCAAAAGAAAAATTAGTTTTTTTATATGATTGTAGAGACAATCATATTACTAGGGTGTGAGATGTTAATCATAAGTTTAATTAAATACTTTGTATGTTTGGTCTATCTCTTTTGAATTATCTTGTAAATAAGTTAATTTGGCCTGATTTATCATTGTGAATCTTATAAATAATTTAAGTTATAAGTGTGTAGAAGTTAAAATTCTTTGAGTACTCAACTGTTCAATTTAGTAAGAAAAACTAATTTTACTTTTCAATAGTATTTTAGATTAAAAGATTTGAATATAAATGAGATTTGGTAATAAGTTCAAAATTTTTTTTGTAGTGATTGTAATGATAAGTGGTATAAATATTTTATTATTTTATAAATATTTTAAATTATGCTAATTTTTAGAGTACATTGAGATGATTTGGTTTATTTATTATGGAGGTTTCTGATGAATTAAATCAATCTAAAAAATTAACTTTTTTTTTATCAAAATGTAGTTTGCTTTATTATCTAGTTAAATAACTTGAAAATATCCTTTGTTTTGGACGGTTTGAAATAAGTGTTAGTTTACTTGAATAATTGTAAGACTTTGAATAAGATCAAGTGACTCAAGTTGGAGATAATAATTTTCAAAACTAATAAGAAAGGATATGAAAAACCCAACTTAAGGGACTTGGACCAATTTTAGATTTTTTTAGATTATGTAGACTCGACGGCGAAATTCATAAATTAGAAAACTCGATAACATTGGCCACTAGACGAGCCAGTCTTGTTGGGCGAATTTGGTCCAAGTGGTTTGGTCGTTACATGAGCAATGTTCCTGGCCTTGGTCACTGGGTGAGCTAGTGAGACTCAAAGGTGGTTGTGTTTAGTTAGTCTGGCAGGTCGTATGAACGGACTTAGTTCATATGTTCATGTAGTTGTATGGAGAGATAACACAATGAAGGTAGTATGACATATGCATATCTCATTCAAATTCAATGCATGTGGTATTCGAAAAGTATAATCAAGTGCCTATGTATGCATTAACAAGAAGTGGACTTTAAGCCTAACTCAACCTTACAAAATCGGCTAGTAAGGTGAGGTTTGCATCTATTTTATAAACTATTCAAAGGCCTCATCTCTAATCGATGTGAGGTTCTCCAACAAACCTCCATCATACTCCTCAACTCGAACATGAAACTATATATGTAAGGGTGGCCCAATAATGACTCGATAAGAGATGACTTGATAGGCCCAACAACCTTACTAGGATAGACTTTGATATTATAACAAAAACTGAACTTTAAGCTTAACTCAACCTTACAAAATCAGCTAATAAGGTGAGGTTTGCATCTACTTATAAACTATTGAAAGACATAATCTTTAATCAATGTAGGATCTCCAATATGGATTTAATGGATTTCTGGCAAAAAATTTGTAGAAATTTGCAAAAATTTGATTGTTTAGTATATTGTAATGGATAAATAATGAAAGTTTGAGATGTTTTTGATGTATTTGATTTAAAATTTAAATTTATGTTGACATCTTTTAGAATAAACTCTAACTTAATCTGTTTCTTTTTTTGTGTTTTGTTTAAAATATATTATAATTATACGTTATTTTGAGTATATGTATACATATTTAGAAATCTCAATAAAAGGATATAATTTTGTAACACTATATATAATTTGTTAGATGACATAACTATATTTAACTTGAATGGGTCTAGTTGTAAATAAATTAAGTTTTATTATCTTTTATCGATTATAAAAAATATATTATTTTTATTTGATTAAAACCTATTATAATTTGGATTGATATAGTTTAAACCTATTTTTACGTATCTAATTTTATAGGTATGATTAAATTTATTCCGTTACATTTTCAGTTTCTTCGTCAGAAACAACACGTTTTGTTTTCAGAATAGTATAAATTATTGATTTTTTAAATTAAATTATATACTTAATGAGTACCATCTTAAATTCGAATATAAAAAACTCGTATAGGATAATCCAAAACATAAATAAATTTTGATTATTTCCATTTTCTCAATAAACTTTAATTAATTTAGAAAACGAAATTCCGTTTTTAAACGAGATGGAAAAAGTTAAATAAGGCCAACTAATGTTTTTAATTAGCATGAATAGTTTATTTTTTTCTTTTTTTTTTGAAAGGTTTTTTCCTTGAGTATAAAAGAAGTATTTATTAACCGAGTCCATTGTTTCTTAACATAAATTTTCATTCTAATTGATTGATAAATATTTAATTGGCACATCTTTTGATTAACATAAATTTCAGAAACGGTATCCATTCTAAAAGGGCAACAACCTACTACCGTAAAAAGTGTAGTGCTATTTCATTGTTTGCTGTTCTTTTTCATGATCCTGGAAACATTCTCCGAGTTACGTGTGTTTATTTCTAAGCTATTATGATTATATATGTTAATTTTAGAAGTGTGAATTATTATATCTTTTTTAAAGATAAGTCATTTGATGACATGCCTCAAGCTATTTTCTTTCACTTTTTTAGTTTTTCAAACAAATTAACCCTTTATTTTGTTTTATTTTTTTTAAAATACCTAACAAAGAGCTTATCACACTATTAGTAATTCTTTTCAAGGGTTAGATTTGAAAAGATTATTTTTTTAATACTATTATTTCAAAAGAGAATAATTATGAGAAAAAGAAGGACCATCTTGCAAAGGTGAGTGAGGAATAAGGATGAGGACACGAATAGGATGAGATTGCCACGTTTGTGAAGGAAGTACCCTCTTTGATAGCTCTTATTAATGCAAATGATAAACCCTAACATGTATCTTACACTTCTCTTGATAGAGATAGATGTTAGATAACAAGATAAAGTGTATGTGATCCTTCAATTATCTATTCAATTTTGATAAAAGGAAGGCCTCTCAAACTTTTCATTGATATTCTTTTGTACCAAACATCATTTCGTCAAATGATCCCAATCACCACTCATCTTTTCTAAGACCAAAATGCTGTCGGAAAGTTTCTCTATAGTGTTAGTCACTTTTTCTTATAATATTCTAAGTTAACCTGTCTCATGGATTATTGTTTTATGGTATATATACAATTTCTTTCTCATGCTTTAATCCGGAAAGTAAACAAGATTTGATAATAAAAAGTTAAAAACCCTGTTGAGAGATAGAACAAAAACAAATTAGAATGATCTATTTTACCATTAATAAATACTTAAAGTCAGTATTAACAAGTCCAAATCCAATTCCGAAATGAGGATAAAAAACTAATTTTATCCAAGGATATATTATTATTCGTGATTATATGTGTACTGTATTGTATTGTCTGTTTCTGTTTTATTTCTTTCTATGAATACTTTTTTTTTTGTCCCAAGAATTTACACTCACGTGAGCATATTTTGATTGTTAGATCCTTTTTGTCTTTGATCGATGTTTCCCTATTTGACATCATCGTAAGAGATTAAATAACCCCACAGGTACGTCTGAAATTATTTAAAACAAAAATTGGATGCATTAATAGCATTACTGTACAACCAATATTGGTTTATTTTACTTTTAAATTTTTAGCTAAAAGTTACTTCTAAAGCATCTTCATTAAAGTTTTAAGTTAAATCAAATATTTCAATTCGTGCATATTTTATTGTAATAGTGAAATTGCGTGTGAGACTGATGAGCCTCACCCAAGGATAAGCTTAAAAATATACGAGCCATCATTTTTCTAATTAAAATAACAGGTTTTTTTAACAAATTCATCAAAGATTATTGTACTGGTAAGTTTATTTCTTATTCCTTTAATTTCTTAGTATATGTTTGAAATTGGAAATTATGTTTTGATAAGTTTATTCTTGATTTTTTTTTCTCTCGACATCCACTCGAATTTGGAGGATTATGTGCTGATAAATCTATTTTCACTTTTTTTTCAGTCTTAGCATATTCTATATTAGAGATTACAATCTATTTACGTGGTTGTCTGTGTATCAAAAATATAAAAGGAAATTTCGATAATATCATTTTGGTAATTATATCCTCTTTAATAATAAATTCTGGTAATTACTTTAGTAAAAAAATATATTCACTAATAAATAAAAAATAGATAAACTAAATTATTATCAATGAAACTTTATTCACATAGTTACTTTTGATCATGATCGCAATTTACTTATCAGAAGAAAAAATATATAATTGTGGTAAAATAAATATAAATAAACACATTTTGTACCTTTGGATACTTATTTACTTTTACAATCATGAAACAATATAATTAATAAAATGAATATAGAAAAAACATTTTTTTTTATCTTTGAAAGCAATATAATTAGTTAATATTTATATAGCATGAATAAGTTTTGATCGGAATCGATCAAAATTAAAAACTTGTGTTTCTTGAAAGGCAAAATCATGTGTATTTTTTTGTGTGAAATAATAGTAATCGATAATGATCAATGGCTTTAAGGCTTAGCCCCACATATATATAATATCTAGAAGGCCTTAAAAGTCTTATCCATCTGTTTTAAAATTGAAACGAGAGGACGAGATTCGTGAACACTTGGTTGCAAACATTGAATCTTTAATCTTTCAAATGAAACTTTATTCCTCAATGTGTAAGGCCAAGAACATTCATACATAGATTTTTTTTTTCTTTATAATTGAGACCACCGAGTAAATATATTCTTATTGCTTCATCCATTTCAATACGCTACAATATTAATTATGATTCATGACTATGCAATATGTGTTAAAAAATTACTTTCCCAAAGCCAGGTTTAATCCTAAAATATGAAGATGCTTTTCATGAGTAGATAAATATTTAAATTATATAAATAAAATGGACATTATGTTTTTTAAGTAGAAATATGAAGGAAATTGATATGAACAAATTCAAATTCAAAATAAAAATATTATTTTTCTCAAAAACTTTAAGATGTATTGATCATATTTTCCTCATACGAGACATCAATTCTGACATCACTTTTTGAATTTTTTTGGAAGAAACATAAAAAAAATTCAAAATTTATAAATTATAAATAAAACTTATATAAAATACTAATCCAGATGATATTTTTTTTATTGTATATTTTTTTCTTCGTATATTATTCTTATTGACACTAAAACTCCAACTGCCTTCATCCAAGTAAATGTCAAATATGTCAAGGGAATGAAAACAATTGAGATGACATTTATAGGTGAAACTTACATATCAGAAAATAAAATAAAATAAAGTGAAACATATATTTTGCTGAAAGATTTGAAAATTTTAATATATTTCTCTTTTATAGTTCACGAAATATACAGCGAATATTATCTTTATTAATTTATTTATCCTAATCATGTGAAAATGATATATTTAAGTTAATGTTTTCCCCATAACCCGTCCATTGAAAACGATATTTGACACTATTATCCATAGAAAACTTACATAATCAAGTCTTCATTACATATATAAAAATGTTTCTTTCACCATCAAAACGTAAAGTTCCACTAAGCTTACAATTAAAGCTAATCATAATTCAACGAATCGTAGAGTTTTCCTGTTTGATATATCTGTTCCGTTTCGCGATTTAGAGATACTCGTTTTTTCCTCTCATAAAATTGGTAAAGTTGAATAGAGAGACAAAATGAACCAGACATAAAGCTGAAACAAATTAAGGAAGCTCCAATGTTAAGGTGTCCTTCAGGTAAAAGGAACACATACAAAGGTTGTACTTTTTCGTAGTTAAATGGGGCACCATCACCAACTGCACAAATTTTCATCAAATACCACTCTCAAAACATTCATTTGGGTTCCTTGAAAAAGTACCATATAAGCAAATAAAATGAGCAGCACATTATTGAAGATAATGGAGTGGGAGATTATGCTTTCAAACTGAAATAATTAGGTGCAAAACGAATTTGATAGTGACATAATGCATTAAGCAAACTCCATGCACATTGGTTAGTGACATAGTCATTGACTCAAACAATACTTTATTAGGTATTAGTTAAAGAATTGAACTTTGAACCAACATTAAACTTGTCCCTTTTTCTACTCCCATGCTTCCTTCAAGTCTTCATAATTATTGATCAATACCATAGCGGATTAGTTAAGAACCGTCCTTTTGTTTTTATTTTTGGTGAGTTGTATTCCACAAATGGCACTTGTTTTCCTTGTTCAGCCATCAGCACCCTCCACCTCATTCCCACACAACAAAAATTAAGTCCCCAACCAATCTTGACTAAAGTTTTCCCTCAATTTTTTGTTGCATTTTTTACACATGTTTGCAAACCTACCATGACATCTCTCACCAAAATTTTCCTTGCCAGAGAAGTTGAGTGGTCCAAAGCTGAAAAATACAAAGATTTTTGCTCAATTTATGGGACCATGCCCTCTGCCTTGGAATTTCATCAATAACCTCTTTTCTAGTCTCTTCCTGTGAAGCACTATTGATGGAAAGCACCAATCAACTATAGCCAGTTTTCTGGGGCTTGTGTGTGTTGTTACGTGAGAACCTCACTCACCCTTGTGGCTGAAGTGTGCTCAATCCTTGTCATGATGCCTATAACAACCTTGTGTGAGACAATCAGCCAAGCTCACTATTTTCATCATATGTTTTAGTTAACAAGTTTGCCTTCTGGTTTGGTCAATAAATTCAAAGTAACTTGTTTTTGTAAACCCCCCAAAATCTCATCTAGTTTAATACTTTAGGTTAAAACAGATAACCTTAATAATCATAATAATATCACACTTAAAGTGAGAACACGATTAATATACTAGGCTTAGGACTAAGTTAACTCTTACCAATTCAGAAAGTTGTAATTGGGACTATAGTATTGTGTTATGTCAGGACAAATGAGTGAGCACTATATATATGTAACAAGTTTCAATTAAGTAATATTATGCCGACCCTTTTGACTCTAATGCACAATCAATAAAACTGAAGTCATTCAAAGCCATTTATCTCAACTAAGAGAAATTTCCATTACTTAATCTGAAGTCTGAACCATATTGGATAATGATGTGATCTGAAGAAATTACAGTATCATGAAACTAACTCTATCAGATACTATGTTTAACAAAAAACAGATATACACACTTAGCCACCTCTTAGTTTATGTATATCTTAATCTAATTAATTGAGCTGAATTCATTAATTACTTAATGATATTTGAAAAGGAGAAGCCATGCAGAAACTAGAAGCAGACAAAGGTAGCTTTCCTTTGCGGAACTGTCGGAAGATGAGGTGTGATGTTTAGTTACGACTTATCTGGAATGACTAAGATTCAATCCATAAACCATTATTTGAACCACAAAACTTTAGAAAGAGACCAATTTCGTTGTCACCACAAAAACACGTCTTAACGAACTTTGCTGGCTTTACTGTGGCCATCTGCATAAACGGCTTCACGTCTTGTCATAATGGGGTTTCATATTTTGTTTTCCTAAGTAACTTTCATCATAATCCAATACAATAGTAACCAGCATCACTAGGAAGGTGAATCAGACTTTATGCATATGTTTCTTTTATATATTATGTTTTGTGGAATGATTAGGTTTAGAGGGATAACACGAAAGTTCTTAAGGTTGAATCATGTTTAATTGCTGGCACTTACTTTTAATACACGCAAATATTTTTGTTTGTTCTGGTTTGGTGTGAGTGCAGGCAAAAACATGTTTCATTCACCTTCTTAGTCTATTTCGTACCTATTATTTTTATTATCTTATTAATTGTTAGCTTAATAATTATTGATCATGTGTTGCTTATTTTGTATGCTCCTTGATTTAAATAAGCTTTTCATATAAAAAAAAACACTTGTATTTTACCGAAGATTTTTGTAAGTTGACTGAATAAAAAGTTAATTTCACCAATTGTATTTACAAACTTTATTATAATTTGAAAAGCTTGATTTATATCCATAATTGTTCGAAAATATTGAGATTTTAATGAAAGGTGTATCACAAATTTTGATGTTTGACTAGGTGCTCGTATTTATTATTTTGAGTTGGAAAAGAGAGAGGTGGGACAACGAATAAATTTGAGTTAGGTTACGAAGAGGAGTGTTCCAACTTGCCAAATCCTATCCCCATCATCAATATATCAATTTCAATTTCAGATTAGTTAGTAGCTACCCTCACAAGTCAACAAATAATAATGGACCATAGCAAGTTCTTATGAATGTTTTAATTTGTTGTTTGGTACTTTCTAACATATCTTAATGTGAAAGATTATTTATAGGTAGTGTGAAATATGGAGTTGGTACGGATTAGAAATCCAAACACTCTTCTACAACAAGCCTTCTTGTGATTTGGGTTCATATATACTGAAAAGTTTTCTAAGTGGGGCGCTTCTTTCTGCACCTCCATTCTTTTCTTCTTGCACCCCATACTTCTGAAAATACAGAAAATACTCTTTTAAAATTTGTATTGTGAATTATACAATTTAGAATATAAAAAATTGTATTATGATTATTCAAAATACAAAAATATGTCAGATTTTAAAATCTAAAATAAATAAGAATTATATTCTTGATAGTATAATCTGAAATTAAAAAAGATGAAAAAGAAAGGCGTTATTAAGAAGATGAAACAGGTAAAAGGGTATTTTTATTTCTTCTTCCAGAACGAAAGCATGGAGGTGCAGGAAGAATTTTCCTTCTAAGTGCAACAAGATATTAGGCCCAAGGTTTCATTCAATTTAGGTTGCAAGTCCTAATTCTTTATTGGATCTTTTTCCAACACCTCTATAGTTTCTTCCCCATCTTATGGGTTGAGAGAAGAAAGCATGAAAAGAACAAATAACTTTCTTTATCGCCGTAACCAAACACTGCCTGTTGCGTTGTAGAATCGACAAATTCTTCCTCCACCTCCATATTCTCTTTCTACACTTCTATAAAAAAATTTAATTTTCAAAATACTTATATTGAAATGACCAAAATGATTTTGAGGCGTCAAGTTGGATGACATTTCATCCGATTCACATTTTTTTTCAAAATATAAACTGGATAGAATGTCATCCGGTTGTTATTTTGTTTTGCAAATGACAACCGGATGACATCCTATCCAATTCATAAACTCTCAAATCGATAACGTCGCCGTTTACCGTTGAATACTACCAAAATCATCAAATTAACCATTCAAATCTACAATACATTTCATAAATTCCTCATAAACATAAAAAATCACTTATCTACAACTTTGTTAAAGCTTTAATTGAAGATTTTGTCAAAAAAATAACATTCTAGAACGGTAGTGGGTGAGAAAATGTTCTACAGATGAGATTGCGGAAATAAAGGAATATAGAGAATAATATTGATTTTTTAAATTTTTAGATAAGGCTATATAAATAATTTCATAATAACTATGGAGGTGCAGAAAGAGGGTATGAAGGTGAAAGAAGAATTCGTCAGGAAAATGCATCCTACAAGGCTTTATTGGGCTTCGACACTATTGGATCTGTTTTCTTTTTGGGCTTTATGCCTGCTATGTAAAAGTGTGGACAAAATTAAACAATTGAATCACTTACCTTCAAACTTTTTGTAAAATCAATCAATTTCGTTAAACCAGTTTGTTCATCGATTGAGAGAGTTACATAATTAACACGAAGTTATTTAAGCTTAATAAGTGATTTTGAGTTTAAGTTCTTAGTATGGAATTGCGTTAAATATCGAAAGAATTTTTGTATGTTTCATGATAATTATATTTGATTGGAGGAAAATTAGTTCTCATTGAAAAATACACGTGATTTCATATAAAAAACAAAAACAATTTGTTAATATTATTTGATGTATTTATGTAAAATATAAAATTGATTTAATATTTTATAATTAAAACTATTTTAGCATATGATTTAATCTATATATAAAGATATCAAACACAAACATCGGTATCAACCCACTTTATCCAGTGAATTACAATCTCCTTTCTCTTTTCTTCCAGCATTAAATAAGATAGATAATAAATAGAAGGATTGTATGTTATGTTGCTATTTGGTTATTATCATATTCGAAAATATTTTCCTCTGTATTTGAAGTTTCTATAAAGATACAGGATTATATTCTTTACATATTTTGATAGTGTTAATGTAAAACAATGACTTTCTATTAATGTATTTTGTGGGCTCAAGTTAAACTGAATATTTTATACAAGGAGTTAATAATTCTATACGTATATAATTTGTGAATTAGTGAAATGATAAAGTATGATTTTCTTTTAACTTTTGTTACTTATATGATAAAATGAGAGGAAAAAAAAAAAAAAAATCTCAGTGACACAATTCGCCACACTACCAAAGTTGAATGGTAAAATTGTAATTAAGCCTAGATTTATGTTATTTTTCTACATAGAATTAATACTTATATAAAAGGACTAAGCATGTAGTGTGTGTATATATAATTAAATATTATTTAATAATTATATGATTATTTATAAAATTATATAATTTTATCTAATTTTAATATTATTTTTCATGATTTAATTTACAAAATTACTCGTTTGTGATGTCCTTTTTAATTAATTGTTTATTTTAAAGAAAATCACAATTTACGTGTCGAAAATATCTTGATACAACTTATTAATTTTATGTAGCGGAAAATACATCGATATTTTTTAAAAACAAACACAACATTTTAAAAATATATTACAATTTAACATTACACAACATAATAATATTTTTGTTACATCTCTTTTTTCAATATATTTACAAAAATTATAAAATTAATCCACATCTCATACTATTACCTCGTAATATTGTCATATAAGATAAAAAAAAAACTATAAAAATGTATTATGTGAAACAGAGTTAAATATTTGATTTTGTCAGAGGAGTATGATAATAACAAATATCGTAGTCTAAAATAACTTGATCAGAATACATTCTTAATGCGTAATTACTTTACAAAACTAATTTATAAAGTAAGAATTATATTTCATTTATATATTATAATTTAATTTTATTTTTAGTTAACATAAACTATCCAACATAATATTTATTTTATATATTATATTAATAACTTTTTATTAAAAAAATAGAAAGATTTAATGAGTTTTCTAGAAATTGTATTTGATACAGATAATAAGTTACTGCAGCATTAAAGATTTCTAGAAACATGTTCTGCTTTTGACAATCCTCTTTTTCAGTTAAATATCTAGCTAGATTGAAGGTGAATTTTGTGATTTCCTATCCATACTTAGTCAAACTATCTTACTAGTGTTTATGAATGTTTCCCACCATTAAACAACACAAAACCATATCTTTTGTGCTTCTTTTTCAACTTTTATGGATATAAACACCTCGTAACCATTATTCCATGTTTTGAAAGATTTTCTACATATCCTTTTGTCAATGCCATATGGAAAGTATGAAAAGAAAATTGACGTGACTTCTTATTCCTCACCTCTTGCTAGAAACAACGTTAGAAACTGGAAGGGTTATGATAATATACACAACAACTAAGGTTTTTGACAAATATATAGTCATAATCCATTACACTGCTAGAATATTAAGTAAGATCAAACCATGGATGCTTGCAGTTGATATTAATATATAGCCTTTTGTATGCATTTTTCTAACCAAATTCTATACGTTAAATCTCAGGAGATTTAACCACAGCATTTAGTATCAATTTTTTAGTTCTTCGATCCAATACCTATTATAAATCTAGAATAAAAAAAAAAAAATCTAGAATCCAAGGTAATGGCTAGGTAGGTGTCCTCTGAGGGAGTGACACGTTCCTGTGTTGTCCCTTTCTTTCCAAGTTCCAGCCATGATTTATTTTCCCAGATATCACTATTTTTAAATGTTCCTAGTTTAAGAAGTTTTTCTTACACCCATTAATCATAATCCCTAGTTACTATGTGCATGTGGTAAGATCTAATAGTCATTTGAACCCTACATATATGGTATCACATAATGTTTATCAGTTATTGTTCTTTCATTTATATATGAATGAACCAAAAGTATCCTTTATTTTAAATGGTATAACATCATCAGGTTGAGAGATTCCAGAGGACACATGCTTCACATTTGATAAGTGTCATTTGTTGATCCAAAATAGTCTGGTTTTGGTACCACATTATTTTACCCTTTCATATCTCACTTTGCATTGCCCTCTTATATATATCTAAGGTGGGGATGGAGAGATAGAGACAGAAATGGAGGGGGCCACAGAGAGCAGATGAAAAGTACCAAAACTTTGGACTTACTTCATATTACAGAAAACATGGTTTCTTCAGTGTCCCTATCACCCACAGGAGTAGTGATTTACAACTCACATACGTAGCCTACCTCAATATCGTTCAAAATACCATTGGTTACATATTATCAAGTTGTGAACACACAGAAACAGACATCTCAACATCATGCTTCAAATTAAGAGAAGTGTTCTCCCATGTTTCATAGGTATCCGTTTGTTAGAAAGTAATTCCTATGAAACTCCTTTCGACTAATTGCCTTATAGTATACATATTAATGATTTTACGTTGTAACAAACTAAGATTAAATTAGTGTCCAATTTAGCTGTAACAGATATGAACTCTTAATTATTTTAACTTAGCCAAGAGATGCAAATTCTTAAATTATGCAGCTGCATTGCATTCAAATATAAAAGAAGAACTTTGATGTGTTGTGCATGACAGTTTTACATAGCTCAATTTAGACCTAATATATGCAAAAAAAAGATAGACAAAATTACTAACTTTGAATATGTAGGGCATCAAGAAACAAGAGCCTTCAGTTGGTATGGTACAGACGACTCCTCATTGTCAATATCAAGATTGGAGAGAACTACACACAAGAGGCACCAATGCTACATGGTTGAATCAAGTTTTGTGCACTTGGATAAAATCAACATTAAATACCAAATCACTCTTGATTTTGAATTGACTCTTAAGAATGGAATAAGATAAGGTGATTAAATGAACACCTATGCAAGAGGTCTTTTAGTCTAAAAAGTTTTTCTATCTTAGATAATACCAATCAATTATCCTGAAATTTTGTTCTACAAAAGGGTAGTGGTTTTAACTAAGCAGGTCAATTGATCTTACTAGCTATTAAGATTGACGTATGAAGAATATAATATCAGTTTATTATAAAAGTAAAGGGTAAAATTAATACATCCCTATATCTAACTTTGTATTTTTTTTTCTTATGTGAATTACTTCCCCTAAGTACAAATTATGAACTTGTGCTCAGTAAAACAATTATTTACACAACGTAATTATATATTAATTTTAATTTATAATTTTTAAATTTTTTTTTATAATTTTTTAATATTTTTATTCTCCAATAAATTTGTAGTTTATAGGTCTTTATACCATACAATTTTTAGTTTCTATATCTTCATCTATTTTTTTTTTTCTCTTGTATCTTTCAATTGTATAAAATATGAATTATTGTGCATATATTATTTCTCTAAATCATAAGTTTTCATGATGATAAAATATCAACTTATAATCTACCTTATTTATTGACCATATTCATTAACCTATTAATTATTTTTAACTCGTAAATGTTAATTATTAATGTGTTAGTTTTTTTAAAAACAATTGAAACTCAAGATTTATCTCTCTTTTTTCAATTTTATCACTAATTCAATCTTATGTCTTATTATATTACATGTCATAGTGTACTAAGGAGCTAAAACCACTAACCTCTATAACTGGATTTTTAATGTAATTATATTACAATATTCAAGACTCAAAACCAGATCCCTTTTTGTGTTAAGGGAGATCACCGTTCTTTCTTTATTATTTCTTTGCTACTCATCACAAAAGATCTATAAACATGAAAAAATAAAGAAGAAAGTGAGCTATTATCGAGAGTTGATGTTAAAAGGTTGTGTCTGTCATACCCCCACAAGATTCAGAAAATCTCGTGCCCCAGGGATCATGCTTATGTATGATCACAAGGAGGTGTTTTCATGCTACTCTTTCTCCTCACCCCACAACCACCGCAACAAAGCTAAATACACAGAGAAAGACAATAAAATGCAACATGGCCGTTTTAATGTCAAGTAAAAATTCGTTGTTGTTCCCAAAACATTCTTTCAGTAGCTTCAAAAGGACTTAATGCTTTCTTGATATATATATGCGACAAAATATATATACTATCATACATTAAGAAAATTAGAATTAATGTTTCGTTTGTGTAAATTATTATGGTTTTTCTACTATGTATTTTATTTATCTCTGTTTTTGACTATTCTTTATATTCATTTCCTTTTAATGATATGATAATAATAATTATAATATAATAATAATAATAATAATAATAATAATAATAATTTGATAAATTAATTAAAAATAAGATGAATGTAAGAACATAACAGACAAAATGATTAATAAAATAATAGATAAATACCATTATATTTCAATCCAACACCTAAAAGAGGAAAAAAAAAAGACTACTTTTATAGCATAAATAAGCATTAAATATTGTAGGACATTCAGTGTTTATATTTTGAAAAAAAAAAAAAAAACTTGTATACAACTTACAACTACTACTATCCACAGTCATATTCACCAACCTTAATTGCAAAGAGTGCACTATCTTCCACAGAATTAAAATTAGGAGTTAAGTAATCATCTATGGATCATCTACCAATAGATACACCACTAGAGAATTTACATGTACATTATCTTCATAAGTTGTTATACCATAAGAACCTCGACTTCCACTTCTCATAGTATAATTAACATAACTTTTGTTACTTCTACTTCACAAACCCACTAAGATCAGTAAGTATGTTAGCATTGAACATAGAGAATAAACAAACATAAACAAACATGAAACCAAAACACAGTCATATTTGGTACTAAGCTTACCTATGAGTCTTAGCCATTTTCTCAACCTCACACATCCTATTATTCTCGACTAAACAACCTACATACTCAACTATATTTACCAAACTCTCCAAATACTACACACTTTGTTGTAACACTATTAAAATATAATATCTAGGACTTAGGTACCAATAATGAGCACCAAGTACTCTATTAGTAATTTAAGTCCACGTCTTGAAATGAACCTTTTCAAATATTTTTTCATTTACAATCACATTCCCAAATTAAAAGATATAGATCCAATGAGTCTCGAGCAATGAGAGAACTCATATACAAGAGACTTGATATTATCTCTAATCCAAAATTTTAGGTTTATTGATCTTTCACTTTATATATTGCTCATCTCACTCATTTCTATTCAATGTGAGATTTTCGACTCTACACTTGAATTCCTCATAATGTCCTCCTTAAGTGCTAGTCTCCTTCGCATATTACATACTTCCCTTACTTCTCCCCTCAAGTGCTAGTCTCCTTCGCATATTGCAAACTCCTCTTACTTCTCACAGATGGTGCTAATTGTTGGATTCATAACAATAACAAAGCAAAAAATACTTTATTAACATTGGAAGGTTCTATAAACAGAGAGTCTATCACAATATAGTGTGTCATCTATACACATGACAATCTCTTTATTTACAATATATAGAATGAGTGAATAATAAAAAACTTTTAAGAGAACTAAGTCTAATAAATGTCTGCACTAGATAATCAGTCATATTACTATTAAAAGATCTCTATTAAACATTCTTTTTCTGCTCTCTTCCATCATATGGTCTAATAATTTAATTAAAATTTTTAATAGATTGTCCATTGTACATGAGTAAATAAAACTACAAACAAACTAGTCTAAAAATAAAAGTCAGAATGTCTTTTATATGTTGATAATATGACTAAAGTATTATTTTTTAGTTAACATTTTTTTAGTATTTTTGCTCTTTTGATAAATATGTGAGTATCTTCACACGTAGAAAAGAAAATGAGTTTTTAATTAGAATATGGCAAAGAATATATTGAATAAAAAAAAAGTATTTTAAGGATATTTCAACCCTTATATAAAAAGTGTTATTTATAAAATGTTAACATATAAAAGAAAATTACTTTTAAAAAAACTAGCACTCCTAAGATAAGTCCTAAGTCAAATTCCTCTCATATACCAATCACTTTTCCAACCGACACAAAATAGAAAAAATCTAAATTACGAGTGTAAGGACTACAGTTGTCCAAACTATTAGTTTCAGTTAGATTTTCACTATTATTCAATTTACTACAAAATGGAGATGATAGAAATATTGTATACAACCTGACTTCTTCCAAACCTATCTTCCTAAGTGCATATAATATTGATACACTCCTCTTTCCAGTTCTGACTTTCCAGTGTTTCTACAAAACGTGAGAACACATACTAATTTCAACATTTTATCATTTTATGCTAAGATACATGTTAGAATTCATGAATGTTTAAACAGAGGTTAGTATTACACATAATTAAACAAAACAAGTGAAGTTAATAATTAACTGATGGGTCAGTAAATAAATAAAAACATGCAATATTACCATCATAATCCTATCCATAACAAAAAGTACCTACCCTTAAATGTAGATACCTTATCCAACAATATTAGAATATATTAGATATTTTGAAGATGTTATGAACTTTTCATATTTTTATTAATATCCTTATTGTTTATAATTGATGCATTTAGGTCCTGTTGTTTATAGGTAAGATAGTTTTTGTCTCTAGACTTAGCACTAATCTGGCATGGTAACTTAAAGTTAATTTTTTTTTAAATTATTATTAAATTAATTAAATTCAATATTTTATAATTGATTTAAATATCCTTCTACTTCGGCTCATAAATACCCTAATCAATTTCTTAAGAGAGATTTGACACCGCTAGAATTCGCTTTAATGTAAGGGAAGGAACTGTGCATATTTTGTGCATATGTGTCCACAAATAAAAACTACACAAAGATGATCTTATAAAACATAGGGACTAAATGCAACAATTATAAAGTTGATCAATCTTGATTAAAAGTTCAGAACCCCAAACATATTTTTCTAATTTTTTTACTTATGAAAACTATTTGTGACAAATTAAAAGACAAATGTCTGATCAATATATAATAAGGAATTATGATATTTAGAGTTAACATATTCATTTCTTTTTCTTGGTTATAATAATTGTTTACTTCACAATCAATTCAAATTTCTCATATTCATTGGACAGTTTCAAATGGATTTGCACCTACATAACTGTTTCTGTATCTTCATTCAGATCCTATTTATATGTTCCAACTCTCTTCTCAATAATAGCTATAGCTTAAGTGACAAAACTTATATATGTTTGGTGGAAAAACATTTGACTCATGCCACAAATTTATTCTAGTGACCAAATTATTGGTTAGTGATGTGTGACTACATTACCCTATACGTGTGGCTACCTGTATCTTCCATAGTTTAAAGTTTCACTAGACAGTGGTAAAAAAGAAAATTGTGCAATTAGGGTTTTTGTCATACTCATGGGGTCATTCTAATAGCAATCCACACTCACTGAATAAGTTTGTCTTTTCGATTTGTCCGCTTTAGATGTTTCGAAGTCACGTGAATGTCTTATAGTGATAGCTCTAAGGTGGTGCTAGGCTGTAATATCAATCTTCTGTTAACCAGTTTTACCATGGTTCGTGTATCAGAAATTCGTGTATCAGAAGTGTTCAGAATCAGAACCTTTTTGCCTTTTATTATTTTTCTTTTTTTTTTCTTCTTCTTTTTGCTTCTCCAAAGTCTTTGTTTTTTGTAAATTAGACAAAAGTTAGGCTTTGCAGTGGCTCTGATCTTTAGCCCGCCCTTCCTTTTTCTCTCTCTTCACTTGGTTTGTGTGCAGTGCATGAACCAATGATACCATTTTATCGTTATGTCTTCTCCGATGCCGATAGATCTTAGTGAAGATCATACACACATGTTCTTCACTACAAACCATCAAGCCTCTTCTTTATCTACTTCTATTCTCTTCAACCCAGATCAAGATCAAGGAGGTTTTTGCTATTGGGAATCAAAACACTTTCAAAGTGACGAAGAGGTGTGAATATATGTATATAGTTTTTATTTCTTGAAGTTAGAATATATTCTCTTATGTATACACATAGATACAACAAGGAGCTTAACTTTGTCTTATTTATAGTTATATATATAGATAGAGTATTATGAGTAGAACATGATCATATTCGTAATCTATATTTGTTTTGATGAATTTAATATGATCTGTAGGTCCAGAAGATTGTTCCTTACAATGGATCACGGGATCATCCAGTAGAAAATATTGAAAACAGAAGTGATCTCAAGCTGAGGGTTTGGAAGAGAGAAGAAGGCTGTGACAATCTTACAGGTGAAGATATGTCTTCGAAGGTGAGAATGGTGCCAAAGATGATGGTTTCAGATCAAACAGGTTCTGATGTAGCAGAAATCTCTAACTCTAAACAGATCAAGTATGAGAAGAAAAACCCACCACTGTCACCACTAGCAACTGATGATAGTAATTCTTCTTCAAACCAGAACAGTGTCCCTGATAGGGTTTGTTCTGATTGCCACGCCACTAAGACCCCTCTCTGGAGGACTGGACCAAAAGGTCCAAAGGTATATATTTCCTCTATTCCCCTCTTAAACGGATTCAACCTCTAACAACATTCTTTTCATGCAATTTGCTCTAAGCTTTTCCCTTTATTGTGTTCAATCATAGCTAAACTTTCTATGATGTACAACAAAGCAAATGCATATACTCTTTAATTTGGTTAGAAACATAAGAATTGACACTTATACTAATAATGCAACTAGAATACCTTGAATCAAACAATCGATCTCAAAAAAAAAAAATATTATATGTTGAAATTTCAATTTGGTTTTACAGTCACTTTGCAATGCTTGTGGAATTCGACGAAGGAAGGCAAGGCGCGCCATTGCTGCTGCAGCTGCAACTACATCAAATAGAGCCAATAGGGTGGAGGGTGAGAAATCTGAAATGAAGAAGGGGAACAACTTGCATAGCAAAGGGACAAAGTCCAAAACTGAGGGTGCACCAGCACCTTCGAAAAAGAAGCGTGAACCTGCCAAGCATAGAAACAAATGTGGTGCTTTTGAGAAATTGACAGTAGGAATGAGTAAGAACTTGGAGGGCCAACAAGTTTTCCCTCAAGATGAAAAAGAGGCTGCAATCTTGCTCATGGGTTTATCTCATGGACTACATCATGGCTTCCCCTCAGATCGTTATGTCTCTTAGATTTATGAAATTGGTCTCAAAATCATAATTGCATGAGACCAATGCTCAGTGTTGTGCGAGATTTAGTGGAGTTAGTACGGGAACTGATAATGGGGACAATAAAATTATGAGTTGTTGTTTTCTGAAGTTGATCATATGATGGATTTTGAGCAACAAGACAAATAAAATAATGTCTTCCAATAATTTGAGTCATTATGAACTCTTGCTCTTCTGGATACTTTTAGTTTATTTGTTGTGGTGAAGTTACTATATGAGGAGTGACTTAGATTGCAAGCTTAAAAGTTTCTTAGGGACTATGCCAAGTAAAGGGGCTTTTAAGGACATTGTAATGGCAGACTGGAAGATCTTCAGAGGAGAAATCAACAGAACTCGTTTTATTTATATTTCTTTTGCTCCCTTTCTCTCCTAACGTTCTCTTCGAAGTTTTCAATTTCATATTCACCTAACAGGTTTCTCAATCATGACAGTGAAAATTCATGTTTGGGAACAGCTTTTTGTGTCCCATGAGACCTTCAGACAATTGTACTTCAGATTAAGACTTCTGTCTGGATTCAAATTAATGTCAGTAGTCTTGACTTTAGACGAAGAAGTAGTACTTACCAGAAATTCTCTTACGTTTACCACAAATATAAATCTTTACTTCACAAAAAATATAGGGTTTATCACTTAGGAACCAATAAGAACAAGTTGTTCATTGTTATTTTATATGAACAAGTTTAGGTTACACCAACAACGTAACTATATAAAAATTAGATCAGATAAACTTCCCTATTAGGTAAGGAAATCAATGTGAGTTAGGAATCCTATAATAGATAGAAATACATTCAATATGTAAATATATAAATAGAAAGATTCACAAATTCATTATTTTTAAACTTTTAAATTGGAAATAGTATCTTAACTTTTTATATGGATTAGTTCTTGATTTACCTTATAATCCTTTGTTGTCTTTTCTTGGAAACAACTCATTATAATTGATTAAAACAAGAAATTATGCAACATACATGAAAGATGAAAGATGAGCTTAAACAATTCAAGAAAAAAAAAATAAAATTAGTTATGAGATTAATCAAGAAAAACTTAAAAGATATAATCAAGAAGAAAAAATTGATTATGATGAAGCATATGTTCTAGTTTCAAAATTTGAAGCTATCATCTTACTACTTGCTTATGTTTTTATGATGGATTTTTAGAATGTTATGATAATTATCTTTTTGAATGGTTATAAAAAACACTACAAGAAACAAATTATTAAGAGATTATTTATTGGCTATCAAATGAAATGGTTGTTAATTGTGACCAAAATAGTCACTAAATTAAATTTTGGTTGCTAAATAATTACAAAATCGACATAATGATTAAATCTAGTGACTAATTGAATTAAGATAATTTGTATCTAACATTAGCTACTAAAGTTTTATTGACCTTCTAAATTGACATCTAGTTAAGTTAGAGACTAATTTATGCATAATAACTACAATTAAATAATAAAATAAATTAAAATCTCAAATATCATATAACACTATAAGAAAAAAGCTAGTTAGAGATCAATTTTTAACTACTAGATAAAATGGTTGCTAAATATGACCAAAATAGTCACCAAAATAGATTTTGATTGCTAAATAAATACAAAATAAAAGTAAGTAATGATTGAATTTAGTGACTAATTAAATCAAGATTATTGGTATCTAACATTAGCCTACCGAGGTTTTAGTATCAATATTATTTATTGGTTCACTAAAATCTTGGTAGCTAATGTTAGATATCTTGACTTAATTGGTTACTAAATTTAATCATTACTTTTTTTTATTTTGTATTTATTTAGCAACCAAAATCTAATTTGGTGACTATTTTGGTCACAAATAGCAACATTCCATCTGATGACTAAAAATTGATTTCTAAATAGCTTTTTTTTTTCTTGTAGTGTAAAATGCTATTATATGAAAAATATAACTTCATATTAAAGAATTTTTATCAATTTCCTTATTAGGCATTATATTATATATATATATATATATATATATATATATATATATATATATATATATATATATATATATTTTCCGAAAAATCTAAAGTCTATAACAATTAAGTAATGATAGTTCTTGCGGATGAATATGTCAGCCATAAATTGTCTTTTAGGTAATGAATATGTCAGTTAAGTCATCTTTTAATTTAATTGATGAGTATGTTAGTTATAAGTCATCCTTTAAATGATGAGTATGTGAACTATAAGTAGTTTATTAGACGATGATTATATTGGTTATAAGGCATCCTTCTAAGCAGGTCGAGCGAGATTAATAGAAATAATTATTTTGTTACCAAAATTTTGAGGACTCGATAAACAATCAAATCCTTGAATAGGAGTCGTTTTTTTTTTATATTCTACACCTCTTGCCTCTCAAATACATTTTCTAATACTTAAAATTATCTGATGAACGCTAAAAAGGAAGAATCCCTATAAATGTTACATATCCTATGACACTTGAAATTATTGGCTTAAAGTAATTTTACTTGGAACCAGAAGTGTTTTCAATTCTTCAAATCCTTTTAAGGATTTCTATGTTACATAATAAATTTTGAATTAACATCTTTGCTTCAGTTTGGAGGGAACAGCCCCATGATTTTAGTTTAATTAGTTGCAGGCTAGGGGAAATATGAGAGATTGAGTGGAGATTCATGGAAGGAACAGCAAAAAGTTTAGGGGAGAGAAAAGGTAAGCTGTGTTAAAAGTTAAAATCCCTCTTGAACCCTCCAGTTTTTGTACCTGTCACAATTTTGAAGTGCCATTTTGTGACTACATGCTTCAGTTATTTGTATTTCGTTTCTTAACAGTTTATATCATGACAGTAATACACTCTCAAACACTCCTTTCAACACAATTTTACTTTTATAAAACCATCATGAGTCCTATTGAATAAATAGGTGTTATTCCTTTATTAGTGAACCAACATGAATGTTATGTATGAGAAAGACTGTTAGAAAGTGTGAAAATATCATTCCTTCTGATTATAATATAGTAACAGTAATTTAACAATCCAACTCACGTCTCATCTTGAACAGTAAAAATAGTCATGGCAAGGGCTTTCAAGTTAACAAATGAGACAAAAAGGGATTTTTTTTCTATCTAGCTTTTATGGCTAATAACTATTTCTAAGGTTGCAAGGACCACACAAGTTGGTTTCATTGGATTCTAACCATATCCATTCTTCCAAAACCCATCCATGTTTCCATCACTTAACCGACAGAATCAATGAACACGATGCTTTGCTTGAGCACTCAACCTGGATCAGAGTCTAGAGTTGAGGATAGTAACTAGTGTCAAGCTAATCTCTCTCTTTCTTTCTTCTGTTAAATTATTAAGTTACTGTATTTATTGAATTCTTCTTCCTGCAATGCCAGGAACCGTCATGGTTTCAGGTACTGACTTTCTTTTAGAGTAGTAAAGCAATAATTCAAGCACTGAATCCAAGGTGGTTTTTTTCTTACTTCTCTATTCATTTTACAGTACTGGAATTCATGGATCTTCCATTATCTTCAACAACATCCATAAGGGGTATGCTCTAATTGCTTTTGAATTTGTTGCTATCTCTCCCCTTAAGCACATTCCTAAGGCCAATTATAACAAAGTTCAGTGGTGAATACATGCAGCTTCCTTGGGGAGAATAGAGTACCAAGTGAATGACAAGGAAAGCTTATCTTTGTAAGCTTGTATACTTTGTTTATGTTATATGATATGTGGCCGTAACAATTTCTAGGTTATAATCTGCTCTGTTGTATTGTTCAGCGCCTTAACTAGCATCCGTGATGATTTGATTTTCAAAATTCAGGATGCTGAGGGGAATGAAATATCACGTACAGGTTGTTTTTCAGTACACATCCTATTTGAATTGGCCTTTTCAAAATCAGTCACAGAAAGTTCTTCTAACCAGAACTAATAAACAAATGGCAGGTATTCAAATAAAGTTGATATTAGAAAAAGGTGTTTTGGAAGACAACTTTCCACTTGGGGGTGGCCATCTGCGTTTGAAGTTGCAATTCATCCTTAGTGATGAAGAGCGCGACAGAATTCGTTCGTTGGTACTGATTCATTTTTCTTATACAGTTTCAAATGCACTTATGCTTATGAACTTTCTTCAGCATTTGATATAAATGCCTCATTCAGTTATTGCCTTGGTACTAAGCTAATAGGATAAAAATCAAAGTTTATCCTAAATCCACTAAAATGGTTATTTTTGTTGTGGGACATACCATATAATCTATCATTAATCCATCTGTAATATTCTGAATTTTCAGCTTTCAAGATGAGGAAATATGTTAATAATGTACAAATCTTACGTTAATTTGAAAGAGTTAAGGTATATTTAAATCCATGTTCTAAGAAGATAGATAACCACATGTTAACACACACATATTGTAATCTTTGAATTTTTATTAACTTGTAGAGACAGTATTTGAGGTTGTGGTTATTAGTGTTCCTCCATATTAACTTCTAACATATTTACTTTTGCAGAGACAATCTGCATTAAAGAAAAAACAGGATGAGCTTCTTAGTAGTGGCCGAAGAGGAGCAGAAAGTGATAGCAGAGGTGTTCTTGGCAATGCTGCCTTACCCTTCCGCAGAAATGATGAGGTCTCAGGTTTGATCTTCCTTAGCTGATTAAAGAAGCCATGAAAACTTAAAGCAGAAATACAATAATAAGAGGAGTTAATCAGTAAAATATGCAGAAACTTAATAGCTATGTTATGAATGACATCCTACATTCCCTCAAAGGCTCTTTCCTGATGTTTTAAGTGCTCCATCTTCTCAAGAATCACCAAAGAAACACCTTCAACAAGAAGCCGTTTCCCGTGATGAGAAGGAATCTGATACTAGAAACATAGTTGGGACTCAACTTGACCAGAAACAGCTAAAGCCAGTTAAGGATTAACTAATTTGCTTCAGCCAATTTTTATCCCAACAAGGAGACATTGGAAAATATACTGTTTTTTGTTTAATGGTCATTTTACATGTTTTAGAACATTGCAGATGAATATAAGGAGTCCTCATCCACAAAACCTGTGTCACAAACTGTTACTTTTACTCAATCACAACACAAGGGTAAGAAGCCTGTTTCTCAGTCACCATCTGAGAAACATCCTCAGAGAGCTATTGGTTCAGATGAAATTGCAATTTTGTTTGGCTCAGAAAAAAATGATGCCCCTTCTAGTAATCTGATACAACCAAATGAAGAGGAAGGTGGCCTTCAATATTCTAAGAAGAGAGCCTCACTGGGGAGAATTCCAAGTAATGTGAGGAAGATGATAAGTGCCTTTGAAGGTGGATCAGCTCAGGTATAGTAAAAGTTGTGCTTTAACAGTATCATCAGCATATTATTGAAAACTCTTTAACAAATGGAGTTCATATGGAACTTGTCTTAAAACAGGATATGAGATCTCAGATTAAACCACCTCCAACAAAACAGAATGAAAGAAGAGATTCATCCAAGACTCAGCACTTGGAGCGAGATAAGTCAAAGAAGACAGAGTCAGCAGACTTGGATGAAAGCGTGAAAAGTGCATCCCTGGTAAGAGACTTGAAACATGCCTACACCATGTATTGGAGAAAGATGAGAGTAAATTAACCTGCGTAATTATGTATCATCTATTGAACAAACTTATTCAGCAGGAAAAAAAATTCAAAGTAGTATATAGAATACAACAGAAACATGTAAAGTGGAAGAGAGAAAAACAAAAAAAAGAAGAATTACAGTTCTTGTAAAGATGCATGAGAAACATTCAGATAACCATCTTTACAATCTATTCAGTTCCAAACAAGATTCTGCATGCATAAAATAAAGGAAGAGAAAGGAGGGGAAATTCCTGTATTCAGGGGGATTCACGACAAAAACAGGATTCAGTGTTTCACCATAACAGACTAAGAATGATTTGTTTAACAAACAATAGTAAAATTGTAAGGGGGTATTGTGGAAAGCCATAAGTTTCAAAAGTAGAAAATGTTGAAAAGGTATTATTGTCCCTTGTGGAAAGTCATAAGTTTCAAAAGTAGAAAATGTTGAAAAGGTATTATTGTCCCCTCAAGTCCGTTAAGATAATATTTGCAAGGTTGAAACTTAGAATTTTATTATTATTTTATTTTTTAAAATTTAGAGATTTATGGGATGAAGGTATGTATAAATTGTCGTTGGCCTTAATCCTGAGCTGTGTGTAAGACTATTGAACATACCGGAACGAACTTTCTAATCGAAATCAAAGAAAAACGATAATTCTTCGTTAGAACCACTTTCCTAATACTATCAATTGAGATCCAAATTTTTGGAGAAAATGAAAAAAAGGTTTCAAACAAATCTTCATTCTTCTTAATCTCGACTAAGAAGTTTGTTATGATATAATAAATAGTCTTATATTATTTAAGAGTTGAGACTAAAACATCTTAAATATATCTTCTTCTCTTAATTTTTTGAATCGCTTTTTAATCTTTTGAATCGCTTTTTAAAGACAATGATGAAACTCGTGTGAAACAATTACAGAGGTATATTTACCTACTTTTTTGGTTAATTATTGTCCCTGTGTTATGCAACGTTATTCTTAGCCTTACAGGATGCAACATTACCTTTGCGCCAAGACTCACACTCAAGTGGATTTCAACATATAAAATGGCAATTAGACTAAAGAAACAAACTGTATTTTCTTCATATATTTTTGTGAAATAGAATCAATTTGACTACATTATATTTTATTTATTTTTGTGTAATAGAATGAAGCACATTTTGGAACTGGAACTGAGGGGAGCAAGCGTGAAAAGATAGTGGAAATTAAAGAATCAGAGCCCAATGGAGATGAAAATTCTGGAGGACCATTTAATCAGGTTATTATCTACTTTCAATTAAGAGAATCTTTGTTGTCCAGCATGGAAATTTTAAGTTTAGACCTCTGAAGTGGTACTCCAGGTAAATTATCACTATTTTTTATATTTGTACAGGTTTCTATTTCTCCTCTATTTTACAATATGTTTATATGTTCTTTTCCACATCTTCACTTTTCAGGTAGTAAAAGTTGCAATCATTATAGGATTTGGATTACTCGTTCTCCTAACAAGAAAAAGAAGAAAGAGGTATGAAAATTAGGCGATTTCCACCTATATTTCTTTTACTTTGATTCTGTTAATTATATCATGTCATGAACCTCATTGTCTAGGAATCAAATGCACTTTGAAATTGAAATAATATAAGCATTGTTCATCTGTTTGATCATCTATTTCCTATTATTTTCCTGTAGGTTCATTTTAGGTGGTCATATGATTTCTAGTTTTATTCTATTTTACCCTGTTTGCTGGCACAATTTATGGATCTTGTTAAAGAAATCATGCTTCATAGCATATCACTGTGGTCTGAAGCAGCTTTTTGTGACAATTGTTTCTAGTTATGCCAGCATACTCCAAATTGTTATGCTTCCTCCTTTTGTATGTTAGAAAATTCTAATAGAAATTAAGCAAGAATTATGGACTTAGATTTAAATCATCCTACAGAGATAGATTTAGATAATCTTAGCAAGGATCATAGATGTTTGAATCATTCCTCTCTAACATCCATCTTGGCAAAAAGATGTGTACACTGAGTTTTTTTAAGAAATTATTGTACATAATTCACTAAGAACTTCTAAGTGCCTTTATCTCTGTATTATGTAGTAATGGAGAGAGGCAAAGGGATGTATTTAACTTTCTGAATTTACCAGAATGAAGGAGAAGAGTGCCTGAGAATCAGTTCAACAAATCTCAATTCTCAAATTCTTCATTTGTTGATGCATGCACAAGCATCTACAAGCTGCAATCAAGTCAACAACTTGCAAGTTTCAGATAATGGGCCAAATTCAATGCAAACTGAACATCTTTCATGGGCCTAAACTGTGGCATTGCTGAGAGAGGTGAATGTTAAAAAATGCAGCATAAACATTAATATTCAATTTGGCTGAGAGACTTAAGGAAAGTTAGATTCATTTTCCACACGGATGGAGTAGATTTCAATAACTTTGTTCTTTTATTGCTTCCATATACAATAAATTGGATAAAATCTGTAAAGTTTTGCGTGTTAAGGATGGCAGCAACTAATAACCTATGAGTTTTCTTGATAATAACCAGCCCAGTTTGTCAATTTATGAAATTCATAACAGACAATACGCCTTTCTAACTTGTGAAAAGAACTTTGTAATAGAGCGAAAATATCACAAAACAATAAGAACTAAGCGAAATTCATATAAAGAAATGACGTGATCTTCGATCCAAAGTTTCAAAGAATCCAAAGTTTCAAGGAATTAGGTTTGTAGGTCTTTTTTCTTATATGTTGCTCAACTTTCTATTTATATTTAACGGGAGACTTAAATTCATATTTAGATACCTAGAATCTTTTTCACATTGATATACTCCTCCTCAAACAAATACAAGTATCTCACAAACTCTTCACTTTATCGTTTTTCACACTTGAATACCTAACTTATATGTTTGGTTGTAATGTTATTCACCTATTACAAAGATTGTTTTTTTTCTCATTTCGTATGTGATAAAAGTAAAGAATATGAATATAACTTTTTTATTAATACAATGTTTTATACATTTATATAAATAGAATCATCCACTTATCACCTCTAATCTTATTTTACTATATTATCTTATTTTGTTATATTATTTTAATATTATTAAAGTTTTAATGTAAGTAATATTTTATTTTAATTTTTATATATATTTTAAATATTAAAAAACTATAAATGTATGTTTTATTTTAGTTTTTAATATCATATAATTATAAAATTATATTTTTAATATATATTATTTAATTATTACAGTAATTTTATTAATATTAATTTAATTTCAGTTCTATCATAGATAAACAATTGAACCTTCAACCAACATCTTATTTAATGAATAATTTGATTATAAGGTATCATTCCGTATTGAGACCACACTTCACCATATTTCACAAGACCTTCTCTTCTAGGCATGTTTATCTCTACAATAATAATATATAAAAGAATATGCTGAATAAAATATTATTGAAGATACTCCCACTAATAAAAAATAGACTATTTGTTTTTATTCCCACCAGGTCACACAACTTTCTTTATTTGTTTTTTTTTATTTTTGCGTGAAGTATGGGTCAATATGTTGGGACCTCCACTTGTTGGTATTTTATATGTGCTAAAGAAGAATGAGGATGAATATGGTTCATTGCTTTTTCATTATTTTTGTTATTCAAGTTATGTCCTGTTTCTGAATATTGATAAGGAAATGGGAAAGGAATTAAAGTTCAAAAGGGTGAGTGAAGAGTTTGTGTTATACTCGTCACATAGTCATTTTCTTCTTATCCTCTTCCTTTCTTCTCTCACTCTCATGGTTCTATTAACTAAAATATCTCTTCATATTATAAATAAAAAACTTCATTTTTGGAATAAATCCAAACTTTCACAATTACATATTTTAGATCACTTCTAGAATATCAGAAAATACATTTTAAAAAAAATAGTGATTCTAATTATTATTGTTTTAATAATAATTTACAGATTAAATAATTTGAATTAATTTTTTCAAAGTTCTATTTTAAACTGAATAATTCAAAATTATATTTCAGATTCTTTTATGTGATTTTGAACATTTTATAATTATACAACTGAAATATAAAATGGATTATATGATTTAGAATCATAATTTTATATATTTTAATCTAAAATTTATATTTTAAATTATGTAATCTGATTTATAATTTAAAATATAGTTTTAAATTGATTGAGATAAGAATATTTATATGCATCTTTATCTTTTGCATAGTATAGAGATAAATGAGAGAGAATGAGGGTGGAAAAAGTAGATGACCCTTACTTAAGGTAGATCTGGTGGGTTATTTGAATATGTAGGCCATTAATTAGTATTCTTAATTACTGGAATTTTGAGTTATTTTGTTGTTACATTAAATGATGTCCTCCTATGTTTAAAAGAAACTCACTTTAAAGTACAAAATAATTCAATTTGGTGATGGAAAAATTAACAGATAATATTATTATAAGTTGTAAAACAACAATAATTGATTCTGTCTCATTTAACATATGTTCTTATCCTCATTAATTTTTTTAAGAAATAAAATCTTTTATTCAAACATTTAAAATTAAAATAAAAATAAATACTGATAATGTGGTAATTAAAAAGATTTTTTTTCAATGAAATAACCTTTCGTTTTTTTTTTCAATTATAGTTTTGGCAAAGAGACAATTTTCATTTATTTATACATAAAAACTATATGAGACCTTCATTAATAATATTATTATTATATAATAGTTCTTTAAACTTGAAAATTGAATAAATGTACATGTCTTATACTAATTAAATTTAACTTTTTATCCAAAGAATAAGAAGGAAAGACATCAAACTGTAGATTACTATATTTTGTATCATGCACTTATGTGAAGACAATTAAATAATAAGAGTTTCATGAACTTCTTAACCCTCTCAGCAAATTTATTAATTGCCATATATACTTTACAATTGCAGCACAATGAACACTGCCATGAATATAATTTTGCACACAATTTATCTGTCACAAACAATGGAGTGCTCAACAAAGCACTGTCCAACAATCATAGTTTTATCTTCATAAATTCATACATGAAAAAGAGAAGGAATTAACATAATATGCATTCACGTATTGGGACAATTTCTGAATTATAATATGCAACATTGGTGGATTCTGATGTTGATCTTGATGCTCATGCAGATGAACATTCTGCAGGGAGCCCTTGTGGGAAACGCCTGGTATCAGTACAATAGTTGTAAATCATGTAATTCTTTTGTACCAAACGCATCTTGGCTTGCCCCGTGGCATCCAGTGATTGGCCAGAGGAGGAAGAACATGAAGAAGAACCTGAAGAAGACCAAACACAAGCTTCTGCATTGAAGTTCCTGTATGAGGCCATGAATGGGGCCTGGCTCCAGTCCGTTTTCACAAGCCCACCTCTTGTGGCCCAATCCTCAGCATCCCATAGACTAGAGTATATTCTCATAGGTTGGTTCTTGGGAAAAGGAACACCCTTTGTCTCCAAATTCTTGAACTCCCTTATGGGTGTTCCATCCACAGAAAATCTGTTGCATGAAATGAAAAACAAGGTTAATTAGCAGTGAAAATGTTACTTTTTTTTGTAAAGATGAATATACTAGCTGATAAGTCTTTGATTAAAACCTTTTTGTTTTTTTTGAAAAGTTTATCACTTCCATTTTTCTTATTAGTACTTTTATATCAAATATAAACAAAAAAGTGCATCTTTCATGTCAAATCTAGATGTTTACTGATTTTGTATTTATACATGATGCTTGCAGGATTCCATTGGACCGAGTATGTGTGGAAGTCCTTGGTGGGGTCGAACCATAGATGGAACTGTTGTTCTCTATTCCCTTTCCCTTGGCTGAACACGTTGGTGTGAAGAGTGTAAGGATCACCACTCAAGTTGCCCAAAAATTCGAAGTCTATTTCATCATGAGCAGGTCCCAGAGAAGATAGCTGCATCAATCACAACCAAGACCATTTATTATTTGACAATATTTCATGCTAAACAACTTATGTACATTCCATAACCCTAATTATTTAAATCGTAAAAAGTGTCACTGGAAAAGAATCTTTTTATGTTATCATGCACTGTCATGTTATTAAGCTTTAATTGATTTCTTTTATGTTGAATAATAAATGTTTGATTGGTGTGTTTATCTGCACAAGAGAGTGCAGAATTTATTTGAGTTGAAAACAAAACCATGAAAGGCTAAACTATAGTACTAGTAAATCACTTACATAATAGGCTGTGACAGTGCCAGCTGAGTTTCCAGGCACAAGTTTGAGCTGCATGTCAATTTTTCCGAACAAATACTCATTTTTGGAACGAAAGCCAGAGCCAGAGGCCTTGTCTAGGGAGAGAGTAAGAAGCTGTCCATTTTCAAGGATTTTGGCACGATCACCACCCCATGTTAATTCAAAGTCTTGGAAGAAGCTACCAGCGGTGGCTGCCACCACAAAGGTAGCTACCACCACCACAAGAAACACAATATTTTTCATCTCAACACAACTCTACCAAGGTGGTGGTGATATGAGGATATGGCTTGTTAATTGGTTGGTCTTTTTGTAGCAACTAGAGAGGGAAAAATAGATAGAAAGAGGGACACAAGATATGCCAAGAGAAGTATTTGGTGATACTGGTGCATGCAAGTCAAGTTTTGAAGCTATTTATAGAGTCCTAGAAGTGTTGATAAGAGGCAATTATTAATGTAATGGAAAGGGTGATTGGATTTGAAAGTGGAGGAAGTGGTTGTGAGAAAAGGAAAATGATCTAACTTTTAAGAGTTTGTTAAAGGTTCCTATAGTAGATGATTATAATGTTGTTCTTTTATGTATTAGGCAAATGTTGGTGCAATATATATTGATTACAGATAATTTATGATGGGATTATTTTTGACTAATTTATTGTTTATAAAGTTAAACAATCTTTAATAAAGCTTATAGTATGTAAATTATCCAAGTGAGAGTGGGGGAGATGGTATTGGTTGACTTGGCAAGCTGAGATGGGACCATGACAGCTAAGGAGGGATAATATCCAAGTGTGGTCTTATCAATTTTGGTTCTCACTTTTTAACTAATTGTTAATATGTTATTTGTGTGTGGTTCTATGAGTTATAAGTATTGGTTTTCAATATCCAAACATCAAATCAAAAATGGCTTCAAACATCAAATCAAATTGGCTGCTGTCTAATCTTTTGTAGTTATTTGTAATAATAATCTGCTCCACAGTTAATTGTCTCGTATTCTGATAAACATCATTGGTTTTAACATAGTTGGAGACTATGTATCTTTATTTTTAATCATATCCTAAAACTCAGTTGCACTCATGTTTGTTATGGCTTCAGATTTTTCTATAGAAAGTTAGAATAAGCTCGTTTGTACAAAGATGTAATTATATTTATATGTTGCTTATCTATTGTTAATTTTTTTTATGAAAAAATAGTCTTTTTGAAAACAGTTTGAAAACGCTATTACCACTTTATTTGACGGTTTTTGAAGGTAAGAATTAGGCCTCTCATCGGCGGGAACTGTTTTTGCTACCTTCCGTAAAAAAAATGAGAAACTTTGGTCCTATAATGCTGAATTGATATTTCTATTGTTTAAAATATTTGTTTAAAACATATTACTATAAATTAATAAATTTCTTTAATGTAAAAATTATAAAATTAAATCTGATTTATATATATATATAGATATATTATATTTATAAATATCATTATAAAAGTACTTTTATATTAATAAAGCGAAATTACAAAAAAAAGTAATCATATTTTATATTATAAAAACTTTAAATTCAAAATTATATATTAGTAATATACTTATAATTAAATTTTAATTAATTGGTTTTTAAAACATAATAATTATAATTTTAAAACATATCATTTATATTTTATAAATAAACTAGTAAGTTGAAACTTAATTTATACTCTATTTTATTTCTTTTAATTATATAAGAATATTATTTTTAAAATTTAATTTAGAGGAATAAAATAATATTATTTGTGACATTGAATTAAATTTTAAATAATATGGTGATTAATTTAAGAAATTTTATTGTTTATTATTTTTTAAGGAAATTTTCATTTAAATTCTATTAAAGTAGTTTATTAAACTCATTTTGAACTTTTTTATTTTAGTTTTTTCTAATAGTTTATTAGAAGTTGGTAATATATAGTTAGGAATCCAAGTGTGAGTCTAAGTCCCACATTGAATAAAAATGAGAAAGTTAAGTCCCACATTGAATAAAAATGAGAAAGTTAAGCAATATATAAGAAAGAAGATTTGGGTTAAAGGTGACGTCATTCCCTTATATATATGTTTGGCCCATTTCTCCTTCTTGTGAGATCTCTCCGGTCATACAATTCTCGAAACAACCATAACAAATAATATCATAAATACAACATATATATTGATAAATAAATATATAAGATTGAGAAATAGTATATGAATATATAAATATATTATTTTGTTGAAGAAATAACATTTTGAAATAAAGAAAATAAAAAATATAGTTATAAGTATATTTTTATATTTAATTTCAAATTTGTTTTTAAAATGGTTATTATTTTCATTATATACATAGGTATATCATAATATTAACTATTTCTTGTCAAATTTTGAAGTAAATAATTAATTTTTAACTATTATTATGATATAGAATTAAGTATTTAATATAAAAGTCACATTTACTTGAGGATAATTTAAATACTAATCAAATTATATGATTTATGAATATCATTTATATAAGATATGAGTTTCTTACTTTTTTTTATGTATTTTTTTCTTTTCTTTTATATTCTAAACCTTAAACTTTAAATTTTAAACTCTAAATCATTCACGTCATGAATCATGTCATTAGAATCACACAAAGCGTTTGTATGTATATACAGTATAATTTTGTTTCATAACATTTTGAAAAACATAATTTTTGTAAAATCTCGTCTTAATCTGACATTGGATCATTTGGTCGACATTAATATCAATTTTTTAGTTTAATAGAATCATGAACCAACATGGAAAAAATAACTCAAAGTGAATTTGATAATATAATTTTGTGATCTAATATATATAATCCAATGTATATATGACTTAAAGATGAAAAATTTGTGCAATAATTATTTTGCTTGACTAATAATAAGGATTCAAAGATTCATCTTTCGTTACATGTAATCAGAGAAGTAAAAATTTCTAGATCTTGCTAGTGGCGTCGTCATAATAAGTATTATTGATGAAAAAAAAAAATATAAGTAGGAGAATGCTAATGGTTTGGTATTTGTAACAAATTGTAACAAACATGTATTTAAAAACATATTGAAATGATCTAGAATAGTGAAATCATATGCAATCATAGTCATTTGGCCTATCATTTGAGGACAAAGGTTTGTGAAATTGTGAAAGGTAATCTATAGACATTGCTTGAAACAATAATCTCCAACATAAAGACATATGTAGGATATATCACAATATATAAAAAGACATGGTTAACAAAGCAATATGGTGTCACATATGTGTATAATAATTGAAAAGAATCATGCACAAATATCAGTTTTGTTAAAAGTCGTGACACTATATGTTTTGAGTTTCATGTGAAAGATAAATAATACCCACATATCATAAAAACACTTAGTTCATAAAAAATTCAATAGGTTATTTTAGACTTATAAACAATGTATTACCGATTTCTACTATTATAAACCATTGATTTAAGTAGATAGAATTTTTTATAAGATAAATAACATATTTTTAATTGTATTTGTTGTAATTTAACGTGAGAAGTTGATATTCTTAATTCTTTTTCAAATAACTTATAAAAATACATCACATAAAAAAATGGTTTTATGTCTACTTTTAAATATTCACATGTATATTACTTACAATAAAAGTGTGTTGGGACCTATTACAAGTTTCTATACAAAGAGTATAGACCTATTTAACTAACTTTTATAAAATTCTTAACTTTTTTTCCAACTTTGAGATACTTACAAGTTTTTTGCACATAAATTATAGCCCCATAAAAGATACTGTTAGATTTAGTGCCAAGGTGAAGAAAAAAGCCTAGCATATTTAATAAAAGAGGTCAAGAGATAACCTACTTGACCAACTTTCGGTAAAATCCTTAATTTGTTTTTGGTTATGAGATGCTGATTATAAATTTCTACACAAAAGTTGTAGATCCATAATGATAGCGTTAAATTCAGTGATAAAAATAGTATATAAAACGATTAAAGTAAAAAAGAAAACCTTAGATTAACTAAAAAACAACAACAAATAATTTACTTGACCAATTTTTAATAATTTTTATTTTAAGACTCTATTTACAAGTTTATTGGCGGATTTCTTGAACCGCATGCGTAAAAACATTTCAGAATTTGGTGACACGGGGATCGAACTCTTAAGAAGAAAAAGGGGGTCGCAAGTAATCTGCAGTGAGTTTGTTTTTTTATTGTAATTTTTTTTCAGCAAGGATTTTTTTTTAAGAAATATATTCATCAATTTTTGGTTTCAGAAATTAGGTTCAGCCTGTATTTTTTTTATAAAGTAGATGATTTTAATAAGAAAAATAAGTCTACAAGATCTCAAAGCTCGAGTAGTGATGAAATTAGATTCAAATAATAAAAATAAAAATAATAATAATAATAATAATATTATTATTATTTATAAAAGAGGGAAAGGTGGATTAAGTTAGTCAACTGCATGCGTGTTGACCAAACCTCTTATGAAATACCCAGACTCAGAGCATGCATATTGCATAATACGTAGCTTTAGAACTGTGGACGAATATTCTCTGCTTCTTAATCAATTAATTAAGTAAAAATAAATGACGATAATATTTTTTCTTACTTTTTCAAAAGAATATTTTAAATAATATTTTCCTTTTGTAATTCCCGTTTGTTTATATTTTCTAAATATTTTATTTTAAAAATATTTTTTATTTAATTTCCCTTTTAAAATAGAAAATAAAATGAAGATCTATAATATTTAAAGTGACTTATATGAAATAAATAAAAAACTATTTAATAAAAATATATTTTATTGTGAAAGACTCATTTAAGAATGTTATAAACAAAAATGTCCTGTTGCATAAAATAATGACTTAATTAGACCAAGAGGAATGCTAACGATATTCTATTTTATCAACAGCTGTAAAATAATAACTTTTAAGATTGTGGATATATGCTTATGAAATGAGAGGAACATCTAACTTATATTGTATTTGTGGTTTATGCAATTAATAGTTTATATTAAAGTTTTTTGTCTTTAAATTATGACTAACTACTTTCTTCCAAATATAGGTCTTACACTGGTCAAGTGTTGCTTTCGTTTAAAGCTGGCTATGATTCGTCACCATTCATCACAGCTGAATAATATTGTATAATTGCTAATATTAAAAAAAAATTGTATAATAGCTAACCCTAATCTGGACTTGATGTAGTGTGAGGCTATGCTTTTTCATTTTATTTCTTGTGGCAAACAAGAAAATGAGAATGCAATTAACCCATATATAATTAAAATTAAGGATCAATATATTGATATTAAGTGTAAAATTTGATTTCTCATAATTAATTTATATTTCAGTCTATGATTGGATTGTTAACTTTCTTATTTAGTAAAAAGTTTTAATTAAAAATCAGTTTATACATATTCATATCTAATGTGAATTTATCTTGCTCGTTCAACATATATTTCTATTCTATATGCATGTCTTTCAATAATTTAACAATGGTGTACTATGATATTATCCACAGTTGTCTTTCTTAATTCATTGTTGTTAATGTGCATAGCTATTCTCGAAGAACACATATTGTAAAATAGAAGATCTGCACAGTAATTAATTTTGGAGCTGCACAGTAATACAAAGGTATATATTATTTTTCTGGGATAGAAGATCAACTTAATATTATTGTTATTTTTAGAATTAAGTTAAACTAAATGTGCCTGGGACCCCTTCCTTTATGCATTATGTTTGGTGTTTTTTTTTCTTGGGCTTTCTATTTATGCCCTGTTATAATCATTGCCTTCAATAAAATCATACATTTATAATATTTAAAAGTCTGAAAAAAGTTTTTTTTTTTTTTTTACATTTATTTCCTTTTTATGTAAGATTTTTAAGAGAATGGGATGACATTCCAATTCAAGACAAATAAAACAAGTCTTCAACTTAAAGAATACTATACCTTATCCCTCATAGCTGAGAGTTCAAATCTATTGACTTGTCATATATAAGATCATGTTTTATTTATCTAGATCAACCACTTGAAGTTTCTTTACATATTTCATTCATTATAACTTAAGGTAAGTTAAAAAAAAAAAAAATTTGAAATAACTATGTGCATATATAATGGTATGAACTTAAAGTGTTTTTTTATTTTATTTATTTAATCAACTGTTCTTTCTTTATTTTGTATATTAAATTTTGCTTTTGTAGATTTAATTTTTTGTAAATATAACTTTAATTCGAATATGGTCCTTTATACTTTTTTTGCCAACCAATCTTACTTTAACTAGTTCACAAACTTAAAAAATATATAAAAAATGTTCAAAATATGCATTTTTGTTTTATTATACAAAGTAAACTAAATTAATGATACAGAAAACTTCACTTGTAATTTTTTTTCTTGGCGAATCCAACTTCTAATTTTTGGACTTTTATAGAAGATATCCACTATTCACCTCTAATTGCATGGATTTACATAAAATTAATTAGGGATTCCCCACCATGAACAAACTTGGGGTCACCTATTCCATCAACACCTTATTAAAAATGAGTCTGAAATTGTAGTTAAAGAGAAAGAGGCTGATATATATATATATATATATATATATATATATATATATATATATATATATATATATATCATAGTCATGTTTCGCATCAGACATCAATATCAGTGTCTTCTATTTAGACAACTCAGTTCTGCAGATTAATTGGATGACAACCACGGTACACCATGCACATTTGGTTACTTTCAACTCATTATTTCTCAACTCTGATTGTGTTCATCTTAATTTCCGCTAGCAAATTTTTATATCTATTTAATTTCACCAATAATCATATATTGCATCAAATTTTGTGTACATCAATACAAACTTAAATTCAGTATTAGCATATAAAACTAACAGTAATGTATTAAGAAACTTGCGTGATGCAGTGTTGGTTCCAAAGGGTGTTTGGTGAGGGGTCATTTTAAAACTGTGGTTAGTGTTTATCTTTGGTGTGTAGATTAGGTTTAAATATGGTGCAATTATTGTTGTAACGATCAAAGAATGCATGCATTTATATAAGGATTAGGGGTTAGGCATGAGATAAAATGCTGTCTACAATGATTGTTAACATGGATCAAAGCCAAAGCAATCAATCACTTTCCACCATCAAGATGAACTTGTTTTCCTTTAATCGTTTTGGGTCTTTAATTAACCAATGGTCCCCAACATGCATCATTGTCCAATGTTCCTTTTCTTATATATAAAATTCAACGTAAAAAAGAACCCTGTTTTCTTTGATAAAGAGAGTTGTTCTCTGATTTTACGTGCTTGACTTGCTTTATATGGTGATTGGTATGGCCAAATTTCAGCCATGGCATTCACAGATTGAATAGAATTGGAAGTATTTATATATTTCTCAAATTCTACAAACTAAGGTGTCACTTTCGTAAGCATAATGCCTCCATAACAAATGAAGCAACACCCTCTGGACTTATTTCATGATTCCAAGTATCGAAGGATATTATATAATTTTTAGTTAAAAAAGACGTGCACTCTACTCCAAGCCAGAATCAAATTCCTTTCTTATTTTTCGCAAGTATAATTATAAAAAATTTACAAACATGCTGATATCGTTACTGAAATAAGATTTTTGGACTAATTATTTCAATATCTATTGTATAAGTTTAATGGTGACCAAACTCTCAGTATAGCAAATATATATATCTTGTAAGAGTCAATATATCTACTTTAAAAGATAAGTTACTATGTACTAATTATATTAAATGCTCACTACAATTCTATAAATTACTAATACATAGAACTTGACTACTTTTTAATAAGTTCTTCTTCCTATACTAAATATGTGTATGGTCACAACTAATTTGAAATTATAGATAAAATATCTTAACCAATATAGATCTGAACTAAATCAGTATTTAATAAAAGATGTGAACAATTATGACTACAATCAATTATCATCATAGCAAGTTATCAATATTCATTATTTGTTAAGCTCAAATCAACATAGAAACTCATGATCTGTTTTTAGGTTAATAGTGAATATGTTTTCTTAATATATACATTTTTGTTTATGAAAGTAGATAGGGCAGTATGATTGAACTAGTATTATCATCACATATACACCACATATTTAGTTTTTATGTTTTTTTTTATATATGGTCTAAGCACTTCATTTGTAGGCAAATTTTCCAAACTCAGTGTAATTTTTATCTGAAATTTTTATCTGAAATTTTTAAAATGGTATATTTTTTTTTTTTTTTTTGTAAATCGTGCATATTCATGGCACTGTTTCACGATTTAATTTAAGATTAAATGAAATGGTGAAAAGAGGACACGATTTTAGTCTACTAGATGAAATCATGTAGCCAAAAATTCAATTAATGAGTTAATTAATATGGTGAGAATACTATAGGATGGTGGTTAATATTCTCCATCCATTCCTCTTTTATTTTGTTTGGCACCTGTGATGTATTACTAATGTGCAACTAAACTAAATGCACAGTTACAAAACTGGTTTTATTTGTTGATAAAAATGGTTGAAATTAAATTGAAACAAATGTGAAGTTAATTTAAAATTAAACAATAATGGTTTAAGGGATTATTGTTTAAATTAAAATAAAAAATGACATTAGTATGAGATTTATATATTGAACTAAATTAAAAGTAAGTTTGATTTTGAAAAGAAAAATTAAATTAAATTAAATTAAATTAAATTTAGTAATAAAATATATTTAGCAAAATTAAGTTTAAGTTTAATATTTGAATTTAGTTACTAATATAAAAATAATTTAAAATAAAATTAAGATTTAGCAATAATTTAGAATGAAAAATTTGAAAATATTATATAATTTTTTAAATAAATTTATTGTTAGTTTTTAAATTATATTTATTGTTAACTAAATCTATTTCTATATTATGAACTAAATTCATAGCATGTAACTTTTCTTCTCAGTAACCACTCTTCTATTCAAATTAAATTTCCATTTATTTTAGTTGCACATTAGCAATAGATTGTGCCAAACAAAACAGAAGAGGGATGGATGGAGAATATTAATCCCACTATGGTATTCTCACTATATTAATTAACTCACTAATTAAAATATTAGCTGCACAATTTCATCTAGTAAATTAAGATGGTGTCTTCTTTTCACGATTTCATTTATTTCATTTATTCTTATATTAAATCGTGGAATAGGGCCACCATTTCTTCACAATGATATCTGTCTCCTATGCACAATTTACCTATATCTGAAAATAAATAAAAAAAATACATCATTTCAGGAATTTCAAAAAAAACTATACCAGTTTAGAAAATTTACCTCATTTGTACTTTAATTTATAATATATATTTTTTTGTTGTTGATAAAATAAAATATAATGATAGTGTTACTCTACTTCGACATGCAAGTAAAAAGGATCAGGAATTATGTAATGTGGAAATGAGAATGGTAGTGTAGTAGGTTACAATAAAAACTTAAGTGATTCAACATCCTGAATTCTAAGGAGGTTCCTGGACATGTATATGGGTTTAAGCACTTTGTGCTTTCTATTTATAATATTATTTATTATTGATAAAAAACACATAATATTTTTTTTCTAAAATTCTTTTTACTTACTCTTTCTAAGGTGTGTATCTTATAAATATTTAATATCAATTGTAAATTAATAATTTTACTAATAATTTCAAATAAATTAATCATCACATTTAGATTCTTATCATATATCAATAATTCAATCTTTTTATATTTAATCTCTAATATATAATAAAAAATATAACAAAATTTCAAAAAGATTATGATTTATATTTTATCATATTAATATTTTTTTTCTTTAGAAGTGGGCAAATTTCTCAAACTAGTGTAATTTTTTTTTGAAATTTTCAAAATGGTGTATTTTTTATTTTATTTTCGGATATGGGTAAATGGTGCAGAGATTGCACGATATCATTGTGAATAAATCGTTTTATTATTGCACCATTTAATTCAAGATATAAGAAGATAACACAATTTAGTTAAAGTAATGAAATTGTGGAATAAATGTACGATTTTAATTAACAAATTAATTGATTAATTAAAATTGGTAGGCTACTGTAAGAGTTTAGGGTAATTAATTCTCCCACCTTTCCTCTCCTATGTTTCAATGTTATATTGGGTTCTGCATATAAAATTAAATTAAAATTAATGCATAGTGATAAAACCATTTTAATTTGAATGGTTTATATATAGAGAAAAATTAAATTATTTGAATTGATTAGTTTTTAAAATTTATTTATGTTTTTTTCCTTCTTAAAAGTACTTACTTGGACTCTTTTTTTCTTTTATAAAAATTCTGAAACTTATTTTAATTTTTGTCCTTTTTAAAACTACTTATGCTTTTTTTTTTTTATAAAAATAATCATTGTTGTAATTTTATAAAAATTTTCAAAATACTTCCGCTTTCTTCTTTTCTTTTATAAATTAAATTAAAACGGGTAACTTTTCTTCATATTCTTCCGTTCAAATTAATTTCACATTTATTTTAATTACTTAAATGGCAATTAATTAACTTCAATGACTACATTTTCATTTTCATCAAAATTTCCAAAAGGTTTTATCACTATGCATTAATTCTAATTTAATTTTATATGCACAACCCAATACAACATTGAAAAATAGGAGAGGAAAGGTGGGAGAATTAATCACCCTAAACTCTTGCAGTAGCCTACCCATTTCAATTAATCAATTAATTAGTTAATTAAAATGGTACATTTATTCCACAATTTCATTCCTTTAACTAAATTGTGTTATCTTCTCACAATTTCATATATCTTAAATTAAATCGTGCAATAATATAACGATTTATTCACAATAATACCGTGCAATCTCTGCACAATCTACCTATATTTGGAAATAAAATAAAAAATACACCATTTTGTTTCGAAAATTTGCCCTAAAAGTGTATATAATATCTACATTAAATGAGTATGATCTCATATTTATATATTTTTTTACAATATTTTTATTATCTTTTTTAATCTTTTATTGACTTGAACATTAGAGATTCTTTTTTAAATATATATTTATTTGATTATGTTCTTGAAATCATATATCCTTAAAGTTCATAGTTCAATACAAAGATTTTATTAATTTTTGGTAAGAATGTTTTTTAAGATCTTAAAATTCTTTAGCTCAACTACAGGCTACGAGCATATGTATATATAGAGAATCTCTAATTTAATCTCATGCCTTGAATAATTTTTTATTAACAAAATTGAAATATGTTTAATTCTGTTGTATATCTTGAGCATCTATACTTTTACAACTTAAATATACATAGTTCAACTTTGTATCTTAAGAATCTCTAACTTAATATTGTGCCTTAAACATCTTTACTCGGCTCATGTTTTCAAGAGTAAAAAAAATAATTCTCATTTATTATTTCTTATTACATATTTTGAATATATATAAATGGGTAAGATAATATTGGAATCTTATTGCCCTTAATAAAACAGTATCCTTAAAATCATTGGATATAATATTTTAAGATAACTCAACACTCTCATTCAAGTCAGTGAATGAATATTTTTCATTCCCAGCTTGGATATAATTCTTTCAAAATTATTACTATTCTGTCTTAAAGACAAGTGTCATTGGTGAACCTTATAGAGTGGACCAGCCTTCACACATTATTTCAAGTCTAGATTCTGATAATGTTCATTTTTACAACTGGTGCAAGAGTCTTCCGTATAGTAAAGGTCATTCCACTATCTAACACCGATAGGCTGAAGACACACTCTAAATCAGGACAAAAATATAGCAATGAAGGTTGCAATTGTGTATGATGACAAATGTCAAAACACACACAAAGACTAAAAGTTGAGTGAACAATAATGAAGACTGCAATTAGGTTTATATGACAATGAAGATTGATTTATACAACATTGAAGGTTATAGCAATGAAGGTTGTAATTAGGTTTATACAACAATGAAGACTACAATTAGATTTATACAATAATGAAAGTTACAAAGGTTTATTTTACAGGATAAAAGGCTTCTAAAGATGAGGAACTCTAATACCATCTAAAAAATAAAAGAGAATAATTCTCATTATATACATTGGGTAAGATAATATTGGAATCATACAACACTTAATAAAACAATTTCCTTCAAATTATGTGATTTACAATCTGAAATAAAGATAAATATATAAAATTAAAGTCCAAAAATAGCAAATTAAAACTAATATAACAGAATTAAAACTATTAAATTAAATATCAAATCTTTTTTAAAATAACTCGGACACATGTCTTAAACATCAACATCCATAACCAGTTTACATTTTTATTATCTTTAATTTAACTTCTTGTCTTACGTAATTTATATATTAAAAAGAATGAAAAACTACTATATTATCAAAAGCATAAATTGATATGTTTCTTTTTTATTAAAAGTTGTAACTAAATTAAATCATTAGCTTAAAGGTGTCTAACAAGTATTAAAATTTGTACCTCAGAATATAAAAGAGTCAAATTATAAAAAGAGACTAAAGGTTTTGACTAGTACAAAATAGCATTCAAATTGTCTCTAAAATCATTTTGCACCAATTTGTTTTTTTGTCTAACACTAAACAACTTGTTAGTTGATCAAAAGAATTTTAAAAGAGTGTTTTTTTTTTTTTATTTGATGATAGACCTTGTATATTATGAGTTATATTAACTTTCATGCGTGATCATATATGTTTCATGCATTTGATTAAGTTAACATCCATTTATGCATCATATTCATTTTACATCTTTCATATACAATTTAATTATTTTAAAAGACTTTTAACAATATTTTTAGAACATATTAATCTATTAAAATTATACACAATCAATTATTTTGTAAATTATGAAAATAATAACTTACTTATTTCATACAATAATAGATTATATTAAATACCGTAATAAATAAATATAAGTGATTACCAATTATTTAAAGTTTGTCACAAATATAAAAATTTATAGATAATAAACTATTACTTAAATAATCTATTGTTTATATTCAACTAAAAATAATATAATTGGTTATGTTTTACGATGATATCTTAAATTTGTTAAATTTAATTTTGAGTAGAAGGTTCTTAATATATTTAAAAAAAAATCAAAATCAATTAGAAACATATTATGAATTTCAAGAACTCCTTATGAAGTAAAACAAATAACTTTTTATATCGGAGACATTTGGTGAAAATATTACATGAGAGAGTGCTATATGATAATAGTAACTTTTATTTGCTGAAGCTTAGTCTTAACATGCACGTTATTGGGTCATGACAGGGCTAGAAGATGTTGGGCTTGGTTTGTGTTTACAGGTCCATTGTCACATTCCATTTCGTCATATCCCTTCTGGATACTCTCGGTACATCCCTTCTCATACACAAATTGCTTTTCACACCTCTTCTAACAAATTTATACCCGTTCTCTGATTTCTCCATCACTCTAAATTTAGTGTTTCAATCTTCCTTTGTTTATTTCCAACACCTCCTAGCCTTTTCTCATATAATTTTAACACATTGTCTCTTCCCTAACTAAATTGTGATATTGTCTTTTGTCACCCCTTTGTCTTGGATTTACCTTTTTCTCTAAGTTTGAATTGGAGGAGAAGGTGTAAGAGGACTACTCTTGAGATACTTATCTTCACTTTTACATTACCAACTTTAATTGAGTTGATTTCTTTCTCCATCTTTCTCTCATGGTTATAGTTCTCAAAAGATGAACAAATTCAAATCTTTCACCCTATCTTATCTACATATTTTGCAATAAATATTCCTTACACTCTACCCCATTCTCAGAAAATCTTTTGAATCACGTATTTATTAGAAAACTTTAAAAATACAATATTTTAATATCAGCTTCTTTGTAAACTCCTCCTTTTATATCTATCTTATTGTTCTCCAAGGTTTCTTTTACTTCAATATGCTTTTTTTTTTTATTAAGAAACAACAAATATTAAAATTTTAATTTTTTTACTAATGTTGAATATTTAAGTATTATTTCTAACACAATGTATTATTACATTTATGTTTGAGAAGTCCAAAATAATTTTAAAATCTCAATAAAGAATAATTAAATCTTGAAATGTAGTAAGTATACGGTGTTGGATTAAGTATATAGTATTAGACTAAAATAACAATTGATAATTACGACATAATTTTTTTATTTGAAAGTATTAATTCAAATGTCATGTTTATGACTTAATCCATTTACCTATGTTAAATAAATATATCCTATAATATATAAAATACGAAATAAAAGAAAGAAACACTACATTTTTTTATTAAAAGCTTTGAATCTAATATTTCTATATCACATGAAAACCAACCAAAACGAGAAGTTTAGGTGGACATAAAAAAACCTATATACTATCCCAAAAGAATTAGTGAGGTCCAAGGAATGTCTGAAAAGACTTTCGCCCTTCAAGCATTTATATGTGTAATGAAAAATTACCAATTAACTAAATAATTTTTTATTTTTCATTATGTAACTACTTTTTTCTTGGAGAGTATAACTTTTCTTCCTTTCTATTTTTTAATATATTTAAATTTCATTTGTTATTTTTGAAATTCTGTAATTGCCTCAAGGAAATAATTTTGTATTATTTTAAAAATGAAATATTTAAATGGTGGGAAGAAGATTTTCACCCAGTAGATATATTTATATTTTAATTGATGATTTTGAATTTCATGAGGTGTAGATTATTCCAATAAGGTGCTACTTGTTTTAATCGTCATTAGGATCTTTAAAGAGTATTCCATCATTTAACTTAAATATGAGCATAAAGTTGTCATGAGAAAGATTGCACTACTTCACAATGTTAGTTTAAGTCCTTTTTATGTACTTAACTTTTGTTCTTGTTGAAAGAGACAATTCCTACCACAGTTCATGTAATTGCTTGTTGCACTTTCTACTGTGTGTGCTTTGTAATATCACAAAGGGTCAAAGATAGGAAATGCTAAAAATTGTTGATCTCAAAGTTGTTTATATTTCCTAAAGTATTCTATCTTATTTCAACCACTAATAAAAAATACATTAAAAGAATGTGTTCAAGAGTCCTATGTAACCAATCACTAGAAAGTTTCTGGCCGAACAAATCACCTTCACCTTGTTTCGATCAATTCTATGGGACATTCTTCGAATACTTCTCCCTCTCTCTCACACATTTGAAGTGTCAATTTTCTCACAGCAAAGTACAAATTAAGAAATAGAAGAATACAAAGAAAGAAAAAAATAATACTAGAAATTGGTGGCTGTTGCCAGTTATTTTTTTGACTTTCATTCATATTTTTGGCCTATGTCTACTGTGGCTGTGGAGATTGAAATTGAAAAAGTTTGATTTCCTCCACCAGAATGCCTCTCCGAATACTCCAAGGTTTGGTTTTCTCAATTTGTTTCTGCACCATTGTCACTGTGATGTACCAGTGGATCAAACTTGTTTCTGTTATAGCAATTGCAAATTCATGCATAGTATTACACTTGAGCATACGTTTTGATCACCCATCAAAGCTACAATGCTTCAAGATTATTTAGTAGCACTTAATTGGTTCAATGTGAAAACCATATTCAATCACATGTCACAGTATACAGCTTATCTAAGGATCTTATGTTGATAAGTTTCATAATAGTTTTTATTGAAATACCCCTCAAAAGAAAGTGTGAAAGGGTCTTCAACTAGTTTTGTAAATTTGAACAAAACAAAACAAATATTGTAACTACTTCAAACAAGTTTTTGGTAGAACCTCTTAGATGTATCTTCTTTCATTCTACCAAGTCTAGAATATGGATCATATGATCTTTGACAAAGTTTGTGATTGATTGCAACAGAAGCTTCACCCTCTGATAACTCACAGACAACACAGCACAAATCTGGAGCATTGTTTTACATCCTGGGAGGAATTATTGTGCTGGCCATAGTGTTGGTTTTTGTATATGTATATCGGAAGCGTATAAAGCGGCCACCACAGAATATGAAAGTTACAACTACAGAGCAGCAAGGTAGTTTGAGAAATGAGAAAAATTATCATAAGTGAAACCACAACACTCAAAAAATTTACGACCTTGTAGTCTGTTAATATTTGTGTGTATATAATGATTGTTTGTGCTTAATTAGGAATTGGGAAACACATTGAATCAGCAGATATGATGAAGATGATATTTTCATCTAATCAACAGTCAGGTAACTCTTGCTTGGTCAATCAAATATCTCATATATATCATCATTGGACCTCTATCTCTATATTGGAGTTAATTTCAATATGTACACAGGGTCCATGGAGTTGTTTAGTGGGAACCTTCGAACAATTAACTGCTTTGACTACCAGACATTGAAGAATGCAACCACCAATTTCCATGCTGATAATTTTCTTGGAAGTGGTGGATTTGGACCTGTCTACAAGGTATGAATAAACATTATATCTAATAACAAGCTTGGTTTAATAGAGAAGTTTTTTGTTAATAATGAAATTGCAAATTTGATCTATATATGGAGTAAAATCACCTGCTCTTTTGCAGTCTTATCTTGTTATCGAGTTGGTCACATAGATCACAGACTACTATTGGATTTGGTTAACAATCAAATCTTGTAAGATGTCATTAACTAAGATGTGCCTTTTGATCATAACACCCTATAAAGAAAAATTTCAAAGTAAGAGAATGTCATTTATCTGTTGGAGTGGTAGTTATAAGTTAAGTTTTGCATTGATTGGTAATAGGCAAGTTGAACAACATTTTAAGTCATGAGAATCCCCATAACTAATATAACCTCAAGGACTGACATAACACCACATATCTAATCAAAGTGAGATAATCAAGAAACGCTCAGGTTCATTTATATGCACTTTAATGTATCCTAATTGTAGTTAAGTTTTTGACAGGGAAAGTTGGTAGATGGAAGGATGATTGCAGTTAAGAAATTGTCTCTCAACAAATCCCAGCAGGGAGAAAAAGAATTTCTGGTGGAGGTGAGAACAATCACTAGTATCCAACACAAAAATCTGGTTCGCCTTCTTGGATGCTGCATAGATGGGCCTGAAAGGATACTTATTTATGAATACATGAAAAACAGAAGTTTGGACCTCTTTATACATGGTATCTTTTCTTTTTGAATCCTCTTTGGGCCTTTTTAATTGTGAACAATTATTGGTGTGAAACTTTAGCTGGTATATCTGCTGCTCAAGTACACATAAAAGTCCTTATAGTTCCTATACAAGGACAAAAGTTCCAAAACTTTCACCAATGACAGTACTGTTTATTTGTGCATATAGCTGTACTAAAGAAAGTTATAGAATAAAGTACTGAAGTGTATAAGAGAACACAATTAAGTGAAATTGGTCAAAATGCATCTACAAGCAATTACTTACAGAAACTCTGATTTAATCATGACTATCAACTATCACTTTCATTTACTTTAGTCTAAGATCATTCTAGTTATTTTAGAATTATTTCTGTAATGGAATGTTCATATAGTAGACACCTAGACCACTGTTTGATGAATGCTTAAGGATCTTAGGATTGTTTTGATGTAACAATTCTTTCTTTGGCTGATTCTTGAATGTAGAAAACAGTGATCAATTCCTGAATTGGAAAACCAGATTTCAAATTATTCTGGGAGTAGCGCGAGGACTACAATACCTCCATGAGGATTCACACCAAAGAATTGTTCACCGAGATATCAAAGCAAGTAACATTCTACTTGATGACAAGTTTCAGCCAAAGATTGGGGATTTCGGGCTGGCTAGATTTTTCCCCGAAGACCAAGCTTACCTTAGCACACAGTTTGCAGGAACACTGTATGCCATTTATTGAATCAAATTAAATGATATTTTTTATCGAAAGATATTTATTTTGCATTCACCGAACCAAAATTGTCATATAGCATTATTAGTTCATCATATGGCTCAGCAATTTCATCGTCATTATGATTTTAGTGCTGCCAACTACCCGCACTGCAAGAATTGCTTTTGCCGAGAACTTTTAAATGTTTGCACACAGTTCAACACCATCGTGTATCTAGTTGCATATATCATTAAAGTGGCATCTTGATACTGCTTTATGTGATTGGAGGAAGTACCCGGGTATTAAATTCTTGTTGTTAATGACATCAACTTTTCTATACTTTATGTGTAGAATGGTTATTTAGTTTATGCATGAAATGATCAGTGAAAGAAAATAGGATGTTACTAACAATGTCTTGTTTGTAATTTTGTCACTTTATTAAAATGTGAAGCATTTTTCGGTTGCCAAACAACTTAACTATCTATAGTAGGTTTCCATTGATAAATGTCTTTTTTTTTTGTTTACTTTTTGTGCAGAGGTTATACTGCTCCAGAATATGCCCTTAGAGGAGAATTATCAGAAAAGGCCGATATCTATAGTTTTGGAGTTCTTTTATTGGAAATAATCTGTTCCAGGAAAAACACAGACCGCACGTTACCATCAGAAATGCAGTACCTCCCTGGATATGTAAGTTCTCACATTTTCATAAACATATTGTTAGAAATGCATCTAAATGATATTAATGAAATATTTGTTAAGAAAAAAGTTATTATAATTTATAATAATTATTCTATTAGGGTGTAATGTCATAATCAAATTGTAAGTATATATTAATATATTAATATGATTATCAGTTACAATTTATAGTGTATGTTAACTAATTTCATGATATAGGCATGGAAATTGTACGAGAATGCACGGATATTAGACATTGTTGATCCGGTGCTGCGAGAACATGGATTTGTAGAAAAGGATGTTATGCAAGCAATCCATGTTGCTTTCTTATGTCTTCAGCCTGATGCACATTTGAGGCCTCCCATGTCAGAGATTGTGGCATTGTTGACATTCAAAATTGAATTGGTGACAACACCAATGAGGCCAGCCTTCCTGGATAGAAGACCAACAAAGGATGATGAAAATCATGGTTTAGAAGCATTATCCCAAGATTTAACATCTCCCATATGATTACTGAAATCTGTGTTCCCTACCCATAAGGCTATAGCCACCAATCCAAACAAAAAATTATTGATTTGCTGGATAATTAGGGGCCATGATTTTAAAGAAAGGAAAAGAAGGAGTTTAAAGAATATTTCAGAGTGTAGATTTCATTCTCTTCAAGTTTCTATATATATATGGTTCATATGAGTTCTTCAAAAATACTATATGTTTGGTTTACTTTTAATACTGCGATGAATTCAACAGTAGTTGAGTTCCAAATTGTAAATGTAACTGGCTTAATAACTTAATAATCATTGCCTAAGGACAAGGACTTATAATCTATATAGACTTTTTTTTAAGTACTTTAACAACTTTTTGGTATATATGTACATAAATATTTGTAAGTTAGATGCACCAATTGACAAGGATGAGAATGTAAGTACAAAGGAGTATCAATCTTCTTTATCCTTCTTAATTCTCTTCCTTAAATAGCAACAAGATAAAGAAAGAATATTAAGGTTTTTTATATATATAAAGATACTAATTTCATTCAAAATATAAGATATAAAAAACATACATTATAGTTAATTATTCATTCACATAAATTTATAGCTTGGACTTATAAGCACTTCTAAAAAATCATGATTAAGTAATAGTTTTCAAATTTATTTTCTATTATTTCTTTTAGTTACCAATTACATTTAATTACTCAATACCACTTAATAAAAGAATAAGATTGTTTGATATAGAAAAATCCTATTTCATATTGAATTATGGCAGGATTCAAATGGGTAGTTTCATATATGGTTCAAACAAAATAATATTTATTAAAAGTTAGATAATTTTTATATTATTTATTATTTTGTTTGTTTAAATTTTATATATTGAGCATAGCTTTAGGTATAATTAATTTGTTTTGAATATTACATATTTTATCATCCTTAAAAATATGGATAAATTAATTCAATCCTTAATAATGACATCAGTGTAATTTTTTATAAAATCTTGACAATAATATTTTTTATCATTCATAACTATAAAGGTGGGTTTGGGGAGAAGGGTTAAACAGATAAATCTTAGGAAGGACCAGATCTAACTTTTTACAACTGACTTTAACATGTAATTCTCAGTCAATACAATTATTTTGCGATTCATTATTCTTCACTCAAAGTTTTAAATGTTTTACATTCAAATAAAAAAAATAAAACAATGTCATATCCCTAGCAATTAATCATTTATCTGAAAGACTAATTATTAGATTTTTAGACACAGCAAACACTTTTAATAGATAAACTGAGCTATCATGTAAAGGGTTAACTTGATATTCCTCTTTCTACAACTTGTGAATGGTGGTCCATTAACCCATTAACTTTCTTAATTGCATAGTAATCATACATACCTCTATATATATATATATATATATATATATATATATATATATATATATATATATATATATATATATATGCCCATTTCCCAGTTTTATAATGGCACATGTAATCATAGAGAAACAATGTTAAAGAGTAAAGGTTTAAACTTTTCAACATAATATTAATTATTTCAAGGAAACTTATTCTACCATCCAATGTCATCACGTGGTTAGAATCTAACTCATCACGTGGTTAGAATCTAACAGGTGATGTTCACATGTAAAGTTAAACAAAATAATAAAATTAAAATTAATACTAAAAATATACTTATCAGAAACTTAATTTAGTAAATCATACGACCATGAGTTGGAATTAGTGACAAAGTCATGTGAATCTTTCTTGCATCCATCATAAGGGTAGAATTTATTTGACTTGGTAAAGTGAAGTTTATTTTTTGAATGAGCCTATGTTTAGATAATTTCTTCAATTTTTGTTCTAAACATCTTATACTTGTGTTTGAGTCTTATATAATAAAACACGATAAAAAAAACAAAAAAATAAACTTATTATCTAGTTAAAAATAAAAGTTGTGGACCAGATTATTTTTATTTTAATAAGTCAATTTATTTAAAATACACTCCTATTATTATATTATCACTTTTTAAACGATATAATATTGCTAGAGTCTAATATCAAACCACATATCATCTTTGCCTTTTCACTACAAATTCCATGTTAAAGGCATCTTGTCAAATATGTTCCTTCACATTGTTTATATCAATAAAAAGAATAAAGTATTTGAGAAATATTCTAATTTTTATATAAAACTGTTCAAAATTATATATTCTTTTTTCTATTCTACTTCCTACACTACATGAAAATAATTGAAAACATAAATTATTGATCTAGCTTAAAAATTGAAAGAGAAGGTGTAGATAACATACCTATAACAAAATCTACTGCTAAGAAAATTTAATTATTTCTTAAATTTTAGTTATTTATCAGTCTATCCTTCACATCACATTCTTAAATTTTAGTTATTATTCAGTCTATCCTTCACATCACATACAAGCACTTTATAAAACTTTCTAACAGTTATATTGTTTTACAATTCTTACTCTGCATCTCATGTTATATATACCATTTTGGCCACAATCTTTAATGTATTTCTTTCATCTTAGTTTTTGCATTCAAATTCTTCACTTTGCTATTTTTTTTAACCTAACAAAAACATATCTATAGACATAACATACGATCAATGGGCAGATCTTTAGAAAATATTTTTTATTTATTTATAGCTGTACCCAAATTTTGAGATGCTAACTGTATAATATATAAGTGCACATATGGCGTAGTTTTACCATTTTTAATTTTTTTTAAGCAAAACAATGTAAGAAGACGAGAAACTGATTGAAAAGAAACTGCAAAGTTAGGTTTTCTTTTATTTTTTTTTTCACATGAAAATTTATATATATTATTTGAATAGTCATTTCAGATGTTGCTTGGAAGATACTAATAAAATATATAGAAGGACAAATATACAATGCTACTTCAAATATTTTTTATAATTATTTTTTCAGAATTTGAGATAATTAAAAATAATTAATTTATCATGTCTTTTATTTGTTATTGTCTCATATTTGTCTGAATACCTACTTACATTGTTCAGATTCATTATATATATATATATATATATATATATATATATATATATATATATATATATATATATATATATATATTTAATTTCTTCTCACTTTTTTAATTGAGGAGATTTTTGGGGAAAAAACATCCAGTCAAAGATTCAATTAAAAACAATAAATTGTGAACTAACTCATAGTCAAATTTTAATTATTATTGCATTTAAGAAAAGGTCAAAAAGAAAAGGCATTGCTTCAGTTCCTCAAGTATATCAGTTAAAAAATTAGAAGCAATTTGTTATCAATTAATACTCTTTTTCATAACTTCAACATAATGTTATTATATCTTAAGGTAACTTCCATTCAAATATTCTGATTATGGTTTTCTATCAGTCCTATAAAATTCCTTAAAAACAGACAAGCCTAAAAGATGAGAGTCTCTTGTTATTGTTCATTAGTATTTAGTTAACTTGTTACCAATTATAACATAACAAAAATGTTCATTTTCTTGACTTAATTGGGTTTATTTTCAAAATTATTCCTAAGCATAATAATAATAATAATAATAATAATAATAATAATAATAATAATTATTATTATTATTATTATTATTATTATTATTATTATTATTACTATGTAATAATATATTTCAAAATTATTCTTTAAGTATAACTATTTTTATTACCTGTAAGTTACATAATAATTGTAGTGTATCACTCCATTTATAAATTTTTTTAAAATATAAAAATGCATGCCTAATAGCATGTGTATTTTCAGCTAGTAATATATAGTATCCACTATGCACTTATGTAAAGATTAAGATGGAAGAAGATAAGATGGGAAGGTTTACACTTATTAGCAGTTTCTAGGAAGATGGTGAAGTCTGTGTCTTTCTCGTGTGGTTTGTCAAAGAGCTTAACATTTTCCACCAATGGTCATTGCCATATTGTGATTAGTTTGAGACCCTTTGTTTTGTGGATTGGTCCATTGATCATAAAATTAATTAAACACACCAAGAAAGAGACAGATAATTGATGCTGTTAGTTCACACAGAAAACTTTTCAAAAAAATTGACTAGTTCGAACTAATATTCTAAGATATAGGTTACGATCATTAGATATTATAATTAACACTTAATCATGATCTATCTAACATTCTAGTTTCTTTTTTTTTTTAATTCTCATATCGGTTTACTATAACACGTTTTCTAAACACCCAAGATTTGTTACTGTTTTTTTTTTTAAGTTGCATTCTAATTATTATAACGAGAAGTGTATCTTAAGTTACATTAGGTATGTGACATCATGGATTAATCAAACCAATGTCGAAGAAGATTTCCATGCTAATTAAAATATCAAGAAAAAATGATTAGAAGAAAGTGCTTTATTTTCCTATGGATTGAACTCGTGCATTGTTCTTTTCTTTATGAACGTGTTTTCTTGGGGCAGGGTTTAAGAAAGCAATATTGAACTTGCTAGTGAGTCATTCAACGAAGAATTTGAACGTCAACACGCATCTTTCACGTAATGGAAAACACAATTTTCTTCTTTTGTGAAATCAATTAACCACAAATTAATTATTTTATAATTTTTTAAACTTATTATCATTAAAAACTGAAATTTAAAAAAGATAAAATAACATATTTGTTCTTTTGTATTTCTTTCTTTTTCGAAGTTTTAATAAACTAAAAAACAATTATTTGGGCAATCATACAAAATATTCACATTTTTTCATATTCATGACATTTTTACATATCGTTTAAAGAGATGAAATTCAGGATTACTACTCTTTTGTTGGTGAAAAAAAAGACATTTCATTAATCTAACCAGTTTATCATTTTGCTTAAAAAATAAAAAGAAATAACAGTTGCAAATGAAGCTTTCAGAAAACAGGAAATTGTTGATTAATTTTTTGATGATTTTGAATGAAAGAAACGGCAACTTAACTTAACTGGGGAGCTAGCTGGCCTACCACAAGCAGTCCTACACGGCTATACATATTATTCGATGTGGGGACTGGGGATGTGTACTTTCCTTTTTCCCTGATCAATCATCAATATTTGATTCTGACATTCCAATTATCTTTTCATGAAATTATGACTTCCTTATACCCTCTAAATGCCCTTGATCCCTACGCTGTTCTGCAATTTTTGGCTGCTGTTTCGGATCATATCGGAAATGCTCTCTTTCTTTTCTTCATTAGGCTTCCATTCTTTCTCACACAATGAACAAACGTTCAAGGTTGTGGCCGCCTTGGAGAGTTGAATGTACAATGGCTTTTGTCCCATCTGTTGTGCACGCAGCTCTTGCAATTCCTTCTTCAGTTTCAGATTCTCATGGGTTAGTTTCTCACAGCATTTCTTCAGAAACTCGCAATCCACCTCGGTTTGCTTCAGCTTGGTCCTGAAAAGTCAATATAACACAGTTTAACGCATGGTCAAGTCAAAGGTTAAAAAATTGCCTCCTTTTGTCCTTGGTAAACTTGACAGAGAAAAGAGAAATTTTAAGGCTACAATGAGATAGAAACCAAAACTGAACACCCCCAGAAATTGAAACTCTTTAAAGGATCATAAAGTTTAAGAAACCAGCCATATATATATATATATATATGACAGACACACACACCATACCTTGCTCTTCTGTTCTGAAACCAGACTTCGACCTGTCTATGCTTTAAATTCAATTTCTCAGCAAGTGCCTGCTTCTGTGCCTGCATGTGAAACCAAAACCAACCCTTGAATATTTCTCTTTGATTAATCAACAAACCCTTGAAAGATTCCATACAATATATTGTATGATAATTCAACATGCAGTTTAACCAGCTTCCATGAAATGAAAAACCAGAAAGGATACTGCTAAGAAAACTGTGTGATGGAAGGGAGAGAAATGAATACGGGGTTGAGAGTGGTATGCATCTTGAAAATATCCTCAAGGGTGTCTGATTGCTCCTTGGTAAGCTTCAGTTTCTTTCTGATGCCGGTATTGCTGTTGTTGCTGCTATCAGGGCTGTTATTTTCATTGGGGTGCTTCAAAGACAACAACCCTTTTGCCTTATGATCATGAAGTTGTTGATTCACGTGACTGGTTTGCTCCCCCTTTGGACAAAGATCGTCAAACGTTAGGTCCAAGGAAGGGAGTTTCTGCTTCCCCTTCCTTGGTGGCACATGGCCCCCCATTCCTAGTCCAAGGCTTAGACTAGTGTTGCATGCATCATCATCTTCCATGGCAGAGAAGGAATGGGAATAGAGAGAAAGTGAGAGAGAAAGGGTGAAGAGGGGGTTGTGAAAGAGGTGATATGAACACTTTTATTGTTGGGGTTTGGTGTTGGTGTTGAATCAGTTATTGTTGGCAAACACTTTTGTTTTGGAATAAAGGAAAAAAGAAAATGTGCATGGAGAGTAATTTTGGTAGTACTAAGGAGGACTTGTGCATTAATAGCAATAATAAAATGGGGGCAAGAGGAGTAAAAGCATGCCTTAGAATTCTGACTCCTTTGAGGAAACCAAAACCTTTCTTAATGACATAAAATGTTTGACTTTTCCATTTTTTAATTCCAACCCTGTTTGAGTCAGTCACCAGGTCCTATCTTTCCCAACACTTTCCTATGATACTTCTCTGTCTACTCATGATGCTTCCCTTCCCTAACCTAACTTAACACCTTATAAATTTTTACTAATATTTCATGTAAAGTTTGAATGTTAAAAAATACTTTTGATTTTGTGTTTTCAGTTTCAGTGGTTATAGAATGAGCAATGACTTGATCTAAAAATTATAATAATTAGACATCATTACTCTTTACACTGCTGCAACCAAACTTGTCACCAAAAGCTAAACTGAAAGTAATAAAGAATAGAAACTTACAGCATTATTACTATTTATAGCTAATTTTGATTTTGTAGTTTCAATTTCAAGTAATCAAAAATAAGTCAAAATATGTGTAAAGTTAAATAAATGAGGGTTTAATCTTTGATAATTATAGTTTGTACATAACAAATGAAACAACAAAATGACCAGTTAGATATGGAAGTAACACTGTAACCTTACTCTTTAATATTTAAATTTATTATATTGTTATCTCTGTAATTTAATGGTTTAATTATAATATATAGCATGTAATGTTTTTCTCTTATCATTTAACATTAATAAAATATGACAATAATTTTTATGGTAATTATTTAATCATTGAAAAATATATTTACAAATATATTAGAATTAGAATTATATATTATTAAATACAGTTTTAGTCTTTTGTTAAAAATTTTTTTATTATTAAACTGATTTATTTGTTGACCTTTTCATTATAATATTGTTCATTTTATTGACATGACAATGGCTGACATTTTTTACATGGTATCTTTTGTAATTTGTTTCATCTTACCAGATTAATGTAATAAAATAACAAAACACCAACTAAGTCTGTTAAAAAACTTCAAAAAATTAAACTGAAACTTCTTTTTAAGGCTTAAGAAACTAGACTTGAACTAAAGAATTGTCTTTGAAAAAGTATTAGTAACACATTCTTAACGTTTAACACACATTGAATTATTAACTAACAATTATCAAAACTTCAACTATAGGAAAATAAATCATTAAATAAATGAAACTCCAAGAGTTTATGATTTTGAGTAGAAACTCACAAGATATTCAATAATATGTTAAAAGCAAGTTACCAAATTCTAATCATTCTACCTAATATTCTTATGTTACATCTCCTCACCTTTATAATTGTTGCTTTTTTATTAATAAAATATTCTTTTTATCTTACTTTTTTAAATTTGAAGATAATATAATACTTTAAGTATATCTTTATATTTTATTTTATATTTAAAAAAGTTTGAACCTTAAATAGAGGGAATAAATTAAAATAAGTATAATAGGTTATTTATTTAAAATTATATTAAAAACAGAAGAATAAAATATTTTCTTAATTTTGATAAAAAGTATCTTAAACAAATATTATATAGAAACGGATGGAATATTAAAATCTAGGTAAAATAAATAATCAATTTCTTTTAATTATTTTACTCAAAATCACCTATCAATATATCAAATTTGTTTTCTCCTTCAGATCCGTGCATCTTCAATCATATACATTCTTCTAAATTTTACCAAAAATTTACTACTAACCTCTGACTTTCAAACATTTAAAATTGTTTTATATTTACAACTAATCATAAAATTGAATAGAAAGTAATATTTTTCAAAATTTTTGAAGTAAAAGAAATTAAGAACAAAACTAAAAAATTATTTATTTTTAAAAATAAAAAATCTTAATTCACCCAACAAACCCTAAAATTTAAAATGGCAACAGAGTCGAGAAAAAAAAAAAAAAAAAAAAGGAGCGAGAATTCTAGAAGGTGGTCCCATTTTCAATGATAAAATTCGCAACATGTGATGGAATAGTTCCTCTGTGTAATTTGATGGGAGATTGGGGGTATTTTAGTGAAGTAACTTTTAAGTTATAGGAATAGCAAACTCATTAGTTGACATAAACCCATCTATTAATATGATTGTACTTAAGATAAGCACTGTTTCAGTATTAATGTTTTTTTTGACTTAGGGAGTCAATTATTTATTCCCTCTCATGTCCCTCTTTCTGAATATGTTTCAAAAATCACTAATAATTATTTCTGATTATTGAAGTTACAATTTTTAGTATCTTACCTGAATATTTAAACAAGTTCACAAGTGTATTTTATTTTTTTAATACAACATTTTTGTTAAAACAATTCCTTTGTCATAATAAATCATTCATCTAATAATTAGCTTATATATTTGATTAAAAGATAAATATTTTTTTTTGGAATTATAAATGAGGTTGGACCAGACTGTGACTTAGGTTTGCCTATTAAATGATGAATAATGAACGAGAAACGGCTAAAGGGCGATGATAGGATTACCCGGGGCAAAGGCAAACTGCTGTCATTGGAAGATGTGTACTTGTTTCTTGTTCCTTTCTATTTATTATCTTTAAAGGAAGATATTTTTACTTTTTATTATATGTTTAAGTTTAAGATGATAATTAAAGAAATTTTTACTAACCTTCTTATGCTCTTCTTAAATGACCAGTCACTAACACTTCCTTGGTTTGTAAAGAAACATTCATGTCTCTTAACATAGCATCAAATTGTATCTGTAAAATTTGTGTGTTCCTCTTCTTAAAGTTGAGAAAAACATAAAAGGAAAGAAAGTAAAAGAAAGAACAAGCAATTCAGAACAATAAAAATTAATAATAGGACTGCTAACAAATATAACGTCTTTCACTGGAAGTAATGTCAGTGCCTCTCATTATTAAGTTAAGATTTGTTATTTTGATGTGTGTTAGTTTATTAAAATATAGGGGAAGAATGATTATTTAAAACTGTAGGAATTATGATTGTGGAAAAGAATGTTTAGGGATTTTAGTTATTTCTAATAAAAGTTTTATTTGCAATTTCAGTAACGTGTTTTGGATTGTTGAAATTTGTAAAAAGATTATTTTCTGAGAAAAATAAATTATTTTTATCAATATCAAAATTTTGAATTTATAATTATTTTTTAATATATTTTCTTCTTTCAACTTTATTAGTTATTTTTATGAAAAATTGATAATTGTTACATCTAAATAAAAATAATTATCTTAATTTAAACAAAATCTATCTGATTAAAAAGTTGATTTAGACACTTAACTCAGTTTAAAAAGAAAATCTCAATTTACTTGAGATGTATGCATACAATTTAAGAGAAATTTTAAATTAATTTTTTTTGTGTTTATCACGAGATAGGTAAAATTGTTTCCTAAAGAATTTTTTGAATTAAGAAACAAGAGAGAATTAGAAGATCAAAATCACTACATCACATTAAAACAGTGATAGATATGTTTCAATGTATAGATTATAATAATAAAAACTTATTTAAAATAACAGTTAAATAGAGAATTATCGAATCTCAAAAATAAGATGTAGATATCTATCTAAGAGTAAAGAACAACTTCATCAAATGAATTAAAAATTATAACAAACATCAAAATAAACATTAAATGCACACTTATATACATGATATATATTAAATTGGTAATAAGATTCTTTATTTTATTATATAGAGATCATATTCAAGAATTAAGATATATATTCTTGGTGGGAACATTTTATAAAATAATAACAAAAAGAGTTGTCAAATATAATTAAGTGAGTGCTACCTAGTATCATAGATGATCTCAATCAATTTTCATTAAGGGAAGAAGACTTTTAAATAATATCTTAGTAGCTAATGAAGTAGTAGAAGGTATCACTCTAATAATTAAGATGGACTAAAAAAAATTATAATTTAGTGAAATGTGAATTCATGTATTATATGATGAGTAAACTAGGCTTTAATAATAACTGAATTAGATAGATAAAAATATATATAAAATCTTGCACAATTTCTGTCATAGTCAATAAGAGACTAGCTCACAAGTTTAAACCCATAAAAAGGTCAAGGTAAAAATCGTATGACTTTTTATTTTTAATAGAGGATTCTATGATTCATTCTTATTTTTAATAGTAGCAGACTCAAAATACGACATATTCTTAAGTAATTTTTGTTATCTTTGATTGTTTTAATCATTTCTTAGAAAAACAAAATTTGATCTACGTAAGAAATTTGAGTTACTTGTAATTTTTCGAACTTCAAGAGTAAAGTTGAATAGGAATTTTATTGCTAAAAATAGAATGTATTAACTTTTAGTTTTTTAATTTGTTGAAATTACGTATATTTTTAGTGGAAACACTTTATAAGACAATAATCACATAGATAACTCTCAATCAACTTTCGTTAAGAGAAGAAGATTCTTGGATAGTATCTTGATAGCTAACAAAACAATAGAAATAATTATACAAGAAAAATAAGATATGAAATAATAATCAAGATGAACTAAAAAAAAAGTCTATGATTCAATAAAATGGAAATTTATATATCATATGATGAGTAGAATAGATTTTAATAATAAGTGAATTGGATGAATAAAGGAATACATGAAATCTTTTACTACCTTTGTCTTAGTCAATGAGAACACAATGAGAACGCAATTCAAGCCCATATATTTGTCTTAGTCAATGAGAACTCAATTCAAGCCCATATCTTTGTCTTAGTCAATGAAAATTCAATTCAAACCTAAAAGAGATGTGAGAATTATGTGCCCCATTTTTATTTTTAGTAGCAGGATATTCAAAATACGACATATATTTCGATAATTTCCGCTACCTTTGATGATTGTTTCAATTATTACTTAAAAAGATAAAATCTAATTTGATCTCAATCTGATTTGCATGAAAGTTTTGAGGCTCACTTGTACTGTTTTTTAACTCCACGGAGTAAAGAATTTTATTCTCAGAAATGGAATGTATTAATTTTTAGTTTCTTAATATGTTGAATTTTTTTTTTCTATTGGAATATGAGTTGATTCAGAATCAGTTTGGTATAGTTAATTTCAATAACAATGAGCCTAAAATGAAAGAGAGATAAATTTATAGATGATATTCTCTCACCGAAATCAATAAATAAAAGAATAATTACAGGTATTTAGAGATTCAGCAATTAAATTTATGTAGATTTTATAATTTTATATTTTAATAATGATATAATCATATTAAATGCTTTGACTTTATAACACAATAATATATTAGAGAGTATAATAAAATATAACCAAATTATTAGATATAGTTAACTAAATATTAATTGATTTGTTAATGATAATTGATTTATAATTAATATATTCAAGTTATATTTCAAGTAAATTGAAAACAGGTAGGTATATAGACACCCAAACTTGAAATATGAATAGAAAGTAGTTTATATAGATAAATGATTTGTTTTAATCGATACCTTTTACAAAGGTAAAAAAAAAACTTTGAAGAGATATATATACTTGGATGGTGTTGGAACTTCAAGTAACTTAACACGATACTACTTATTATAAACCATGATGTCGAAGTGTTTGGTGTAAACTTAGTATGCTATTATCTGTGAGACATCGTTGAATGTACATGTGTTTTGGTCTTAGATATTACCTTTAATAAAGATTTTAAGTCTCTCTATTTTCTTATCACACTTGTTGCTTTTAATGAATATCTTAGATACATTATCGATCATATTATTATGTCTAGCTTATGTCCTTCCAATGTCTGAAGCATATTCTTCCTTTAGTGAGAACAATAATGTTTTTGAGGAGACTAATGTTAATGTTGTTTATGATGAGAAAAACTTTTCAACTAGAATCCGATACGATGTATGCATAAAAGTAAGTTAGATGTCTTATACTCAAGTTCAAAAATGAATCCTATTGTATGAATGAAGGGTTGTTGCAGTGGTCATGCACTTAGATTTCATTTGGATCACACAAATTGGGAAGAACAGAGAAAGAAAAGTAAAGAAACAGAAAAGATGAAGCATTCCAGTGACAATTGAAAAACTATCCATTACATATATAAATGAAAACTTAGCAGTGCCAAAAAATGTAATATCACTGTGCCTTTATATGCAAAGATTTTTCAAAGTCAAACAATACTATTGCAGCTACGAGACAAATTTTTCCCTAATTAACAACCTGATTCACAGATCATCATGAGCCTCTGTCTTAATTCCTAGAAGTTTATGCAGATGTCCACTCTCGTAAGATGCAGCGGTATCTGCAAATTGAACAATCAATAAGAGATTTTGAAGGAATATTATTTGAGGTAATTTCTAGGAGAATTATATTTTGTGTGAACATGGAAAAGGCTAGTTTTTGTTCTTGCTAAGAAAAAACTTACCATCTGAGCCTCCAAGGTGTTGTCCATTAACGAAAACTTGTGGCACAGTACGCTTCCCAACAATATTAATCAAGACCTCCTGAATCTTTGAACCATCCTCTGCCAGAAAGAACTCTCACTATCTCAGTAACAGAAATGAGCTAATGAATCCTTAACATAGTGACACAGAAAGAACATGTCATTTGATTCATTTCATCAGAATTAGAACCGTACCAATTCCACTAAAATTATTAATAATACTAAAAAGACAAAAAGTAAGCTGAACTTTTTCAGAATACCTCTCTCATCAAGCTCAACAACATGTGGAACCTGGTTCAACTCTTTGAACAAAGCTTTTGCTCTCTTACAGTACCTGAGCAATTCCAAATAAATCAATAAAAAAGAGGTCAATGAATACCCCAAACTTCCTTTAATAGGCATTTTATTTTCTTTTTCAATGGTGGAGCAACAAAGTTTTGTGCAATGTCACACTGAATAGTAATCCACAAAGTTTATGAGCATACGCATTGTACATAAGTCAGCTTAAAGCACAAGAGGAATGCGGGCGTAAAGAGAACTTTTAGCTATGAAGCACATATACACTTCCTACTTGAGGTCTGAATACATTGTCAATCCCAAGACTCATACAGTACGTGTTGAACATTTCTTACTTGGTGCTATATTAAAAATTATTTGGATACTTGAGGTAATGCCACCATAGTCAAGAATACTACTTTCATATTTAAAAACAATTTTTTAAAACACTAATTGAAAATATTAAAAACTAATGTCAGTTAGTAAATCCGGTGAAACTCATTTTATCGTATTAAAAGGCGAATATATAAGTGTAGATTATCAGTTTAGATCTTTATTATCTTACATTCAATTTTATTTGAGTTTCACGTTCTTAGGGAATTATAAACTCACTTAATGTTGTAGATTTAGAGTTAGGATCAAATTTAAATTCTAACACAGTATTAGAGTCTATCTTAGTTATAATTTGGGCATATTGGGATGCTATTAGACTACCAGTAAATTGTCCAATACTCTTCATGCTATAGAAATGTTCAGTATTCTGCTTGAGAAAAGTGTATTTAGAGATATCATTCATAACATCTAGTTATATACCCAACAAAGTATTCACAAGGAGAAAATAACTCTCGTTCTATCAGCTATAACTTTTGCCGTTGGATTAGACTGGAACTAAGCCACTCTCACACACACATCCTCAATACCCTGAGTGCTTTTTGAATCGAGAAGAATATACTAATATTGATTATCAATTTAATTCTTCTGTTTTGTTACTTATATTTAATTTCATTTGGGTTTCTGTCTTGCTCACACACTCATGGTGTTTTTGATTTCATATATTTCTAGTGTTTATTGACCGAGTGTTTCTTTGCATATTGAATTTGTGCGTGTGGCAGCATTTTCATGTCAGTGAGGTGAAAAAATAGCAGCTATTATTTGTGACATTTCCCTTACACAACAAAATTAGGCAATGGGCAAATTCAAACATAAAACACCTAATGGTCTCCAATAATCTTACGATTGTATTTGTCTATTACCTGATAATTACCTAGTTGTTGTATTTGGATCACCAAAATGAACCTGATGTAGTAGTGTTTTCCCTTTATCTTTTTATTTTCTTTTCCTATAAATGCTTATGGAGAAGTTTTCAATTTTCAGTACTCTTGAAAACACATCCAATACAAATACAATAAAACACGATACCACAAACATTTATATATACTAAGTGCCTAAAAACAACATTGCAGACCACAATTCACAAATAATGTGCCAGAAAGCAACTCCTTTTTCAAATCACACGCAAGCATTGTCAGAGCAGTTCAGATCTCGAATTTTTTTTCGATTCTATGTAAAACAATTCAAATTGAAAATTCTTTTTAACAAATCCAGAACACTCAAAAAAGACAATTCCCACAGAATCAGATCCAACACCACCACCCAGAAAGAAAAGATTTGGAATTGGAAACCCCATTGCATTCCCATTATGTTAAACGGAATCAAATCAACGCATCAAACAAAAACAAAGCGAGAGAGTGTGTATACGCACGGGCAATAGGTCTTGGAGAAAATGACGATCTTGTGGGAATTGATGGTTTCGTCAACGAATTTACCGACAGATGAAGCTGAAGCTGAAGATTGGAGAAAGGTTGGTGCCAAAGCTATGAGCACCAACGCTGCTACCGTACGTCTTGCGTATGATGCAGCCATGGTTAGATTGGAGTGAGAGTAAGAAAGTGTCGGAGAACAAGATTTCAGACTTTAACTTTTCAATGTTTTTTGTTTTTGTTCTGAGAATACGAGGAAGTCTCGCCGTTGATTACAAATGTTAGAAGCGAATCTGGACCGTACGATGTTAACATCCAAATCCAAACAAAAACGCAACTTGAAATCGGGTTTCTCACTCGGATCGGGTCTTAAAAAAAATAATGTTAGAAACATTCATTTGAAAAGAAAAAAACAAGAGTGAAAACTTAATTTCTATCAAGATCACTATTTTAAAATAAAATTTAAAAAATATTAGTTTCGTGTGTATATATATAAATATGATAAGTTGTTTTTGAAATACAAATGTGATTATATTTTGTAGGTTTTACATTGAAAATAAAGTTTCGTGAACAAAAAGCAAATGTGTTTTATTGTTTAAAAATAACTTTCTTGTTCAGTAAAAAACAACTTTTTTTTTAATTTATAAATTTTCATTTACACAATCGATTGGAAATAACTTAATCTCTCAGTGGACTCTCCTTTAAAGGATATATACATTATTCTTAATGACATATTTTAAAAATTTAAGTATCTTTTAAATTAATTATACATGTCTCCTGATAATATTAAATATTTTCTGTGTTTGGTTTGGTAGAAAGAAAAAAATATATAGAGATGAAAAAAAAAATGAGTGAATGAGAGAAGGAGTAATAGATAAAAAAAAAAAAAGGTTAAAATTTAAGCTGTTATCTATGGATTCTTTTGATATTCACCTGTATATCCACATGTATTCATAAACATTTTTTAAAACATATTTTTTTTACAAAATAAAACAACACTAAAATAAAAAATAAAAATAAAAAGCTAAAAATTTAAAATCTATAGTTATACTAAAAATAAATTAGAATAACTTATTTTATCTATAATTAGAAACACTTAAATTATTGCAAATTACAATTATGTACGAGTACGAGTTGAACATTAATATTTATTTTATTTTATTTTTGTAAGTATTTTATGTAACAGTATTCTAAGGATTTGTAGTGTTGATGAAACACGTTTGAATCCAATGGATCAATAACATGCTAGTTTAAACAAAATATGTTTCATTTAATTTCCTTTAAATGAATTCACTGTGTTCAAAGGTTTTTTTTTTTTTTTTTTTAAAAAAAAAAATTTTTTTTTTTTTTTTT
>Ga0209700_100700_pt1 | contig 66111 bp, 34 predicted proteins | sample SiratroredBW_FD_187528 | JGI IMG/M metagenome (GOLD analysis project Ga0209700, IMG submission 187528) | Root nodule microbial communities of legume samples collected from California, USA - Siratro red BW (SPAdes) (version 2) | ecosystem: Host-associated > Plants > Roots > Nodule | place: USA... | reverse complement strand
AATAATATTAACTGGAAAAATAATAAAATTAATATTGATATTGATTATATAATATTAATAATAATAATATTATTATTACTATTGTTAATAATATTATTACTAATAATATTAATATTGTTGTTAATAATATTATTAATAATAACAATGTTAATATTATAGATAATCATAATAACAATTTTATTCATATTAGTAATAATATTAAAATATTAATAATGTTAATAATATTAATAATAATAATAATAATAATAATAATAATAATAATTTTTATAAAATTTAAGTTCATATTTAATTTTGTATAGATTTAGATGGGTAGATATTAATTATATAATTTTTCTAAGTAACAGATTCATTGATAATGATAAATTTTCATACGCATTAAAATCTATATATCCATAAGTAAATCATAATCTTTTAAAATCAAAACATATACGAGATGGATATAACATAAAAATAATATCATTTATTTGTAAACAATTCGAACTTAATTTCTTGGACTAAAAGTATGGAATGTCATTTCACATATAATATAAAATATTTCAAAACAATCTTACGAAAGGGGATAAGTTTGTAATGTTTATAGAAAAAGAGATTGTGGAAATGATTTAAGAGATTTGAGCATTTATAGTCCCATCTTATGAGCAATTATCTTCATTTTGCTTCTCAACATTTATTGTCACATGTATATTTAATATATATTATATATTTAATTTAATGAATGTGAAGTAAATCATTCAGCTTTAAGAAAGTAATTATTAAAATTTAAAAATTAATGCATAATACTTTTTTTTTTATTCTTCTTAATTTTACTATTATATATAACTTAGACAAGGGTCATGATGAAACCAACTAGCCACATTAGAAAGAAGGATATCCAATTTGAAAGGAAGTTTGAGAAGATGAAGTTCTTCATTGGAATTCTATGCATTGCCTTCATCCTATGTGCTTCAGGTAAAAAATACAGATTAATCTTTTTCTTTACTTTCTTTTGAAGAGCTGCAATGTGTAAAAGAACTAGTTTGAATCAAATTGATTATGAATTCAACCGAATCAAACTAGTTTAAAACCAAACCGATTAAGAAAAATATATCAAACAGATTTTTAAACACAAATTCAGTTTGAATCGAACTATTTTCTTAATATTCCGTCTTTTTTAACTAGGAAAAAGTTATTCTTTTCTAGATTTTTTTATGCTATTTTAATACTCTACCTTCAACATACATTAGTTTTAATAAATTAAAAAGTTTTTATTTTAAAATATTTACATGGATAACACACAAAAATAACAAAAAATCTAAATTCAAAAAAGTAGAAGAACTGGATATTGAATCTGAATAGGACTATTTTGTTTAACAAATTGTATTACTTTTTTTTAACCTTTTTATTATTATACAATTATTCTTTTTATATTAAATATGATTAAATATTTTTATTTATTTTTTGTCATTATCATATATTATTAGTGTGTATTTATATCGTATTTCATAATCTATTTTAATATATTTTTTTATAATATACATGCTTGTTTATTTATAGTAAAAACATAAATTTTTTAAGTTTTTTTATAATAGCTATACTTACTGTAAATCTTTAGTTTTATAAAATACTTAGATTAAAAATTAAAAGAATTATAAAAAATTTCTAAACATTTTGTTTTTTTTTTTATAATTTATACTGTGTAGACTTGCAAACTCACATTTATGCACGAAAAATAAGACTTGTTAATCAGCAAATTTTGTGCAGACTGTTATAAATTTAAAATTGCTGTAAATGAGATGGAAAATATAAGGATGGTGTAAGTCACTTCCTTAATTTGACTCTTCAACGCAATCTTTCCATTTGGTTGGTGTAACTGTGACACTCATTCTCTAGATTGGTTTCTAAGACCGGTTTAAAACTAATTGGATTTTTAAAATTAGTTTAAAGCTAATTTGATTTTTAAAATCGATTGTAAAACTAATTAGATTTTTAGAATAAGTTTATTTCGGTTCAAAATCAATTCCTTAGAACAATTTTAATGTAACCTGTAAAAACAATTTGGTTCAATAACTCCCGAATTTACAAATTAAATTGGAGTTAAATTAATTTGTGATACCTTTAACATTGATTGCATTAAAATTAATATCTTCAAAAGCCTTTTCAATATCTAACATTTAATATATAAATATAATAAATTTACTATCTTGTTTTAAAATTAATAGCGATAACATTTTAATTTTGACACTTTTCTCATATCAATATATTTACAAAATATCATATTATGGATGATTACTTATTTATATTCTAAATTCAATAATATCAAAATCAAATTAATACATTTATTAATTTTGTTAAGTTATTGGTACTAAACTTTGTCGTTATTGTAGGACCAACAACATGTGTAGGACAAAAGATCCAGTTAAAGTTTGCTTAGGGTCATGCGTAGGCGATTGCTCAAAGGAATGCATCAAAAGTGGATATGCTGGTGGTTCCTGTCTTGTTAAGGCTAGATTTATGTATCCCATGTTTTGTTGTGTTTAAAGCTAAACCATGACATTGTTCATTTTCAGAATAAAACATGACTTTGGTTAAGTTGTTAAGAGTTTGTGTTTACCTTTAATAATAATATGTACTAGGATTATGAATTCAAAGTTATCAACATTTCTTAAGTTTTTAATGTGATGGATAATTTTAAGTTGCATATGTTATGATCTATTATACACTAGAGATATTGTATGCTGATGTATTAAAAATAAACTAAAAAAATTCTTAAGTTATTGAGTTATGTCTAATAAGATCTATGAAACGAAAGAATTATAAATTGGTGACTTAATGAACTAATGTTTGAGTATTTCTAATCAAAAGACATTTGAAAAATTATTTTAATTTTGATAAAAAAAAAAGCACAATTCAATTCCTTGTATTTTTTTTTTCTAGTTTTTTACCAATATCAATAATAAAATTTACAATAAAAATTCATTTACATAACATTCGTTACATGTCGATTTCTCATACAACATTATATTAAAATTAAAATCTTCATATATGAATATCTCATGACACATAATATTCTCAAAATAATATTCTCAAAATAACTTATGTGAAGGTTCAAATACAATATCTATTTTCATAAAATGATTTCAAGGATTAGGATTTGACAATCTATAACCCTTTATTGTTCTTAGGATCTCACCTTATAAAAAAAGAAAACATAAATATAAATAAGAGAATTAGTCACTAAAAAAAAATCTAATTAGTAGAACTTGAAGAGGACAATGAGAAGAAGTGATGGAGATGTAAGACAAGAAGAAAAAAGGATGAACCTTGTGATCCTTGTACCTTAGGTGATAAAAACCCTCTATCTCTTAGTTCTCAACTCCATTTTGTGTCATATGAGAAAATAAATAAGCTCAGAATTATTTATACCTAACTTGTAAAGAAAGGATCCCAAATCATTTAATAAATTTCTAAAAAATACATTGTCACTACCTTAATTATGTTGAGTGAATCCCAAATCACTGCGACCTAGGGAATTCACTCTAAAGAGCAAAGTTTGGAAATTGGGATATATAACAAGACATATTCAATGAGAACATTTCAATGCACTAAGTGGATTAACTCAAGGCAAAAACTTGGACTTTTAGGTTCAAGGCTCAGAAGTGCTGAGCAAACTTGAAAGGCTATACAGAAAATTTTCCTCGTGAAGAAAAATTTAAGATTAATAAATTGTACCTGTCCACATGTATTTTTCAATGATTATATTTATTTTCATCTCATAAGCTCGCATGTTCTAATTTTATACTAAAATAAATCATAATATATATTGTCATCTAAAGTTTTAATTAGGTATTTTTTTATTTACAGGAAAAGTGACATATTTATTAGTCAATGTGTGAATTTTAGTGAAACAACTTATTTTTGTGTTGATGTAAGAAAAGAGTCAATTTGTCAATTTTACTGAAATACCTTATTATTGTGTTAGTAAAGTGTTGAGAAAGGATCATCATGTACGTGTATTAGTTGTATTAGTGTGTAAGCTTATGAAGCATTCACAGTGTTCAGTTCACCATGAAATTTAGTAGTTCTTGGTATAATTTCTCAAACTATGATTCCATTGAATGTTCTTGATTGAATAAACCAGTTGTTAGATTCTGAATAAAAAATATCTAAGACATTAAAAAGTGCCATCCATCCAAATGAAAGAAGAACTTATTACTTACACCATACATAATCTAATTGTAACTACTTCATATTTTAAGTGTTAAATACAATTACATTATTAAATACTTGAATATAAACTTTAATATCTTGTGTATATATATGTTTTAACTATGCTAACATGATATAATTTGTTAGTATTCTTACAAGACTAAGGATTTGATGAAGTTAAACAAGCTAAACCAAGCAAACAATTGAAAGTGTGTCTTAGGTTTTGTCTTAGGAGTGAGTGAGTGTGATTGGTGGAGAAAGAGAATCTATGCATATTTGAGGAGAAATTTACTGACACATGGTCTAAAATGATTAAAAACAAACCACAAAGCATAAGGTAATTGTTTGACTAAAAAAATAGTTTTGAAAATAAGGTACTCGACGAAAATAAACCAATTTCAGGTTAATTAAAATCGATTTATTCGTACCCTGGACAAAACTAAATAATTGTTTTTCCAAATACTGGTTTGGGTTTTTCTTTTATAAAAATTGAAGGTTTTCTAATGTGTGCCATTAAGAGATGTGAAAGTGAGAATCATTATGAGAATCAATTGAGAACTACTGTGAGAAAAACAATCTTGTAAAACCTAGAGATTTCTTGATCAATCAAAAGGGGTTTTTTCTTGAAGAATCAATCATGATCAAAGTATTGTGCTATTTGATCTCTTCAAGACTGTGTACAGGCCTCTCTTACTGCGCCAATCAGGGAGTTTTCTCAATCTTTCTTGAACCTGTTTGATTCAAGATTTGTGTTGTTTCATTGTAATTTTGTATAATTCTTGACCAATTGCATTGAGTGTGGGCTATAAGAATTAGCCTTATGTTGTTGCTGAATTGATTGGGGTATAATTCAGTGGTGTTATTGGTTCTTTCAGGATGTGAGAACTGTGTGATTAATTATAATTGTACAATTGATTGATTTAGTAAAACTTTCTTTACTAGTGAGGCAAAGAAGACTGAATGTAGCCATTGAAGAAGGGCGAACCAATATAAATTGCTTGTGTCTCTCTTTCTTGACCCTTCTCTTGATTTCTTGTTTAGTTTCTTTGTTGTCGACTGTCCTTGAGTTTAAACAAATTTGGTTCTTGTTAAACTGCTGCAAAATTGAACTATCTCTTGTATAGCTAAACTGTTTAGTTCATCACAGATTTGATTTTGGTAGTTATACTATTTTATTTGGTGTGTGTGGTTGTGCATCTTTGAAGGGTTGTGGCTGCTGCATAGCTATTAATTTTCTTAGTGCAAAAGCAGATTTTGTCCATCATCATAGCACTATAATTGAATTTTTACTGTGACTGATTTAATTAGATCTATTCAGTGTTTTCAATTCATTGTGTGTGCTATCCAATCTTGATTTGGATCCTTGTAATTGACTCTTGTATATTGGTGAATCTGTGAGTGATTAATCTTGTTGAAATTTTGGTTTTCAATCTAATTTAATACAAATTTTTCTGCATAAGTATGAGCCTTTTGTTTGATTACATATTGGTCATCTTTTTAAATCTGTCTTGTTTTTAACTGTTGTATTGAATTGAAAGCTTTGAATATTCTGGATCTCTGCTGTTAACTGATCTGTTTTCTGCACCTATATAGTAATTTTGTTACGCTATAATTGGATCTTATTTGTGATAATTGTTGGTTAAAGATCCGAGTATTGTTACTGCATATTGTTTCAGTGTTGACTATTATATAACTAGTTTATTTCAATTTGGTTTTGAAATTAAATTTGAACCTTGTTTGCCTTGTTGTAAATAGTTCTATTTCAATCTGTGTTTAGTGCATTCTGTCAATTTCATTTGCAGGATATATCTCTGATGTACGTCTTGGTGTGAATTTAATATTTGTTCTTACTACCAGAAAAATAAGTCAATTTATCTGAACTTGAAATCAGTCTATTTCTATTCTACACCTAATATCTTTATTCTTTGAGATTTATTACAGGCTTTCTATATGCGAAAAATGTTTTTAATGTTTTAAATCACAAAAATCTTTTAAAGTTTCATTCACTCCTCTTAAACTCACTCAACTATATTTTCATAATTTTTATTTGGTAGAATGAAAACGTAGATAAAAAATGATAACATTAGGAGGAAGGATCTTTGTTATATGATAATTTTATGGAGTTTAACATATTTTATTAGACACATGGTTTTAAATTTAATATACACTTTGTAAACTACTTACATTTTGTTAGATACATCTTATTGGTGAAGTTTACTATAAAGAAAATTATACGGCATTTAGGATAAAATTCTATTACATCTTAGTTATTATTAAAAAAAACATTTAGTTAAGCACTTTGTCAAATTTGATTGTCTCAAAAAATTATGACTTAATCACTTTTTGAGAAAAAAAAAACTAATAATTTATAACTGAGTGTAGTTTAAAAAGAATGTATATCATTATTCAATCTTAAAATAAATATATCAGCTTTAACTTGTTATATTATATCTTCAAGCTATCATTTTTCTAATATGATAAAATTATTATTATTATTATTATTATTGTATAAAATGATTTTAAATATAATAGATAATTTATTTATTGGTACAAAATTATTGAAAAGTAAATAGTAAATATTTTTGGAATTTTGAACAATTTAATAAAAAAATACAAAATATATTTTTAAACAAATTTTCATGATTTCTTGAGTATTAAATAATGATAAAATATGATATATTTTATAGTGGTTTTTAATTATCAATATGATAAATGATCATAAATTAAGAGTGAACACTATTACAATCTTAAACAATAAAAATGTAATAAATATGAAAATAGAAATGCACTTTATTAACTGGTAGTAATTTTATTTTATTCTCTGACAAAAATACTGACTTTTAAAATTTGTCGCAAATCGTTTTTTACATATCTTATGATTATTTTAATTTTAAAAAAGTTTTATTTATAATGATTTTTAACTTCTAAAAATTTACAATTTTAATTACTATACATTTTTCTTTTTCTGTGAAGGGAGATCTATTCCATCAACAATATCATGGAGGACTCTCTGACATCGTCTAAACTATATTTGCAGGAATAAGGAAAACTTGGGTCATAAATAATACGCCACCTTTTTCATAGAAAAACGTTGGAGGAAGTAATTTCTGTCTGCACCACCATAATTTTTAAAATAACCATTTTACTCTATAAAAATGAGTTATGGAATATTAATTCTGCAAATACTTCAGAATTTTCAAAGCATAATTTATAGAAAAAGATTTCTAAAATAGAATTTTCATAACATGATTTCTGAAACAGGATTTTTTAAACATTTCTAAACAAATTTTTCGAAACATATAAAATACATTCTGAAACAAATTTTCTAAAATAAAATTTTCAAAACATATATAATATCTTTCAAAATGAGTTTTCTAAAATATTATTCCCAAAACATATGAGATACATTACGAAATGAGTTTTTTGTAACATAATTTTAAGAACAAACTTTCTAAAATATAAATGGTAACTTCCGGATAGAGCTTTCTGAGAATAGCTTTCTTCTAGAGCCTCTTCTTCTTTTTGAGCTGCTGCTCCTTCTTCTTCTTATATTACGATGGCGAGGTGCAGTGAAAAAGGTTATTTTAGTCATTATGGGATAAAGCTAGTAATAATTGGGTGCAAGAAGTAAAAGGTGAAAAAAAGGTGTATGAGTTTATCTGTTGGGATTAGTTGAGTCCAAGATAAGGCAATTGCTTCTTGCACTCCTACATTTTCTTCCTGCACCCCATCAAAATATGTGAATAGACACATATATCCTTATTAATGAAGACAAAAGAAGTTAAGATATTTCAAAAAACGTTTTTCGGAAGAGACTGAGTTGTAAAGGGTGTAAAATACTTTATGGAAAATATTTTTTGTAAGAAATTTTTGTATTATGAAAAATGTTTTCTGTAAGAGGGTTTTGTATTATGAAAAACGTTTTTCGTAAAAAGGTTTTGTATTATGGAAAATGTTTTCCGTAAGAGGGTTTTATATTATGGAAAACATTTTTTGTAAAAGGTTTTTATATTATGAGAAATGTTTTTCCTAAGAGATTTTTATATTATGGAAAATGTTTTCCGTAAGATGGTTTTGTATTATAGAAAATATTTTCCGTAAGAGAGTTTTCTATTATGGAAAACGTGTTCCGTAAGAGGTTTTCTGTAAAAGATTTTTGTATTATGAAAAACGTTTTTCATAAGAGCTTTTTGTATTATAGAAAACGTTTTTCGTAAGACATTTCATACATCCCACAACCCATTCCAGAATTTGTTTTTCGGAACCTATTTTTAGGATACGAATACTGCAACAACCTTATACCCACTATGCACCCCCTACATAATGCAAAAACAAAAGTCACTTACCTCCCACTCATGATAATGTTGTTGGAGAAGCTTTCTTTATAGCACCCACTACCACGGTCGCTGGAGATCGTCCATACCATTTAGCAGCATCTACTACACCATTCTCTTTATGAATATTCTAATAAAGGTGTTTTTGGTATTATGATATTCTGGTGGGGTGCAGGAAGCAATTGGGGGGTGCAGTAAGCAATTGCCAAAGGATAATTGTGATGTATCATAAAGGTAATGAGACTATGTCATTTAATCATTGATTAATATATGTTTATATATAACCAATACCATAGACAACGCATAGTTTCTTATATTGAGGTTAATTTAAAGTCTTTTCGTCTTGTATTTCAAAGATGTTGAAGTCAAAAAATTCAGACCTACTGAACTATTCACTCTTTATCTTAGACAAGTATGCAAGAACAAAAGTAATAATAGATTAATAAAACGTAGGCGTCTAGAATGTGTGTGGAACTTTTGACCCACAATATAATATAATCACGTTTTCAACAAAATACTTTAAAATTGTAATTATTGAAACTACAATGTGTTTTACCTAACATATATTACCTAACCTTTATGCATATAACAACAATTGTCTCCTACCCAATTATATATATTGTATGAATTGTTTGGCAATACATGTTATATATAATTAACCTTTATGCATATAACAACAATTGTCTCCTACCCAATTAATTGGACAAAGTTTAATTAACTTTAATTTCCACTATATAACATGCACGAGTAGAGGATCATGTGTAATGTTACATATCAATGATTAAAGTTGTTGAAGACACGGTGATATAAAATTTGAGATATGAGTAAATTATAAATTTTGGAATGTGGTAGTGCATTACCATTACTTTTAGAGGATAATTAAGTTGACTAAAATACAAGTCTCTCTCACCAACCGAGTGCATTAAGCTTCAAAAGGGAGAATGAACGAAGAATCCAAAGTGAAAATGGCAAAGACAGACCAAATAGTAGTTGAAGGGAGTTCATGGGGAATCAGAAACACCTTTTATTCTTCTGTGCTCATCTTAACCACCCTTCTAGTTGCCTCTGCAATCTATCCAAGAAATGATAGGGGACAGTTTTTGTCTAGAGAAATAAGTGCTCTTAATGATTCTTCATCATCACAATGTGACTTGTTCTCCGGTAAGTGGGTTTTTGACAACGAATCTTATCCATTGTACAAAGAGAAGCAGTGCATGTTCATGTCAGATGAAGTGGCTTGTGAGAAGTTTGGAAGGAAGGACCTTACTTACCAGAATTGGAGATGGCAACCTCACCACTGTGATCTTCCAAGGTGTGTCTCTTCTCTATGCAAAAGTTATATGTGTTCTAATGAGGTTTGGCTATGTTTTTGAGGTTTGTTGAATGTGGTTGTTTGTATGTTAGTAAGGTTCAATGCCACAGCATTGCTTGAAAGGCTAAGGAACAAGAGGCTTGTGTTTGTGGGGGACTCACTCATCAGAGGCCAATGGGTTTCTATGGTTTGCCTTGTTGACTCCATGCTTCCCAAAACCCTCAAATCCATGCATTCCTCTGTCAATGGTTCACTAAAAATTTTCAAGGTCGAAGTAAGTCCTCATATAAAGAGTTGGAAAAAGTTTACTTTTAGAAATTGATTATATAAAAATGTACTCAAATGTAACTAAATGTAACTAACACTACAAGTTTTCATGAAATTTAGTAGAATCTAAGAAAATAATAGCATAGAGTACCCAAATTCTAGACTATGTACAAGTTTGACAAACAACTAGCCAATTGCCTTTTCAAGCCAAAAAATAAGGCACCCAAAAAAGCTGTAATACACCTAAAAACTAGCATGTATAAGACAAGGCTTATTAGAGAAAGATGAAATGTTCCAAAATCTTATTATTATGTCAAAATTGCAGCAGCTATTTATATATGTAGCTAAAATGACTAATTGACACTTTTAATGAAGGAATACAATGCAACTATTGAGAACTATTGGTCCCCACTACTGGTAGAATCAAACTCAGATCACCCAATAAACCATAGAGTACCAGAACGCACAGTGAGAGTAAATGCCATAGAAAAGCATGCCAAGTACTGGACTGATGCAGACTTTCTGGTTTTCAACACTTATCTGTGGTGGAGAAGACCAGCTATGAATGTTCTGTAAGTGCAGCAGTAAACCTAAGCATCACTACTTCCTTTCACCAACTTGCATGTCAACTGCTCCAATTTCAATTCCAACCACCACATCACATGATTTCACTGTATTCATCACAAAATCATGCATGCATGCATGCATCCAACTTTGCAAATTGATTTTGATTGTGACAAATTTACAAGCAGGTGGGGGTCATTCGGAGACCCAGATGGTATCTACAAAAAAGTTGAAATGTTGAGAGTCTATGAAATGGCCCTCAGAACCTGGTCTGATTGGTTGGAAGTGCATGTCAATCGTAAGAAGACCCATTTGTTTTTCGTTAGCATGTCACCCACGCATGTAAGGTACACTCATATTAGAATAATCAAAGTAAAAACCACTCATGATTGTGAAACTAACTTTTTCTGAATAGAAACAATCATCAACCAAACTTATAAGTAGTAAACCTTAAGACTTTTTATTATAACTATTGGAAAAATCTCAACTTCCTTCTTAAAATTTTTGTTCTATATACTCCATACTTTTAACTATCATCATTCAGGCATCTTATAGTAGAAGTTTTTTTCAACCTCTCCTTTTAAGTTGTTACATTTTTCCTTTTTTCCTCGACGATCTTAATGTTTAATGTTTGCAAAACATTCCTAAGATCTACTATTCTACAATGCATGTGTTGAGAAAATCTTTGTTTTCTTCAAAGGGACAATTTTTTTACTCAAATCTCTTTAAAGGGCAACCAAGATTTTTTTCCATAACTTGTCCATCACTAAACTCCTGATAAGAAAATTTGATGTGTATAATCACCTTTGAAATTATCAAAAAAAGTCCTTTATTCTTCAAACCCTGACTTGTTCCACCAGAAAGTTAGTTTTCACCGGCCATTATGAATATCCCCTAAACGCCAAATATACATAGCATGACTGTAAAGAAATTCTATAATGGATTGATATATTAGATTTGTAAGTGAAAAAAAAATGTGCAGGGCTGAGGGATGGGGAGCAGCTAATGGTAACAATTGTTACAACGAAACAGATATGATTACAGAAGAGGGGTATTGGGGGCAGGATTCTGATCCTAAAATGATGCGTGTGGTGGAGAATGTGGTTGATGATTTGAAAGCAAGAGGCTTGAGTGTTCAAATACTGAACATCACACAACTCTCAGAATACAGGAAAGAAGGGCACCCATCTATCTACAGGAAGCAGTGGCATCCTCTAACCAAAGAGCAAATTGCAAACCCAAAAAGTTATGCAGATTGCACACACTGGTGCCTCCCTGGAGTTCCTGATGTGTGGAATGAACTTCTTTATGCCTATATTTTCCATCAATAACATAAAGTTACAGGATAATAGTATGTGTTGAAAATTTAGTGAAAGTAAAATTATATTAATTATTGGATCAATAAAAATCAAATTTTGAATATCAAGGATTATAAATGAAAAAAAAAATGCATTTTTTATTTTATACTTTCTATTAAACTTTATCTTAGTACTTTATCCTTCCAGTCAAATTCACTTTTCTTGCATGCCAAACCAAAAGAGCAATTACAAAAATCATCTAATTAGTTTTAACTCAGTATTGTGCAGATTTTTATAGCTGTCATCTAATCATTCGCTAGTGTGTTTAAAAAAAATCTTTTAATCTGATCAAATAATTGAGTGATAGAACCGTTGGAATAAAATAAACGAACATTAACTAAGAATATGATTAACTAAAACTAACCAAAAATAAGAACAAAGTGTAGTTAGTTGGTTGGTTGAAGAGGAAAAATAAATAAGAGTCAAATTGCTTGGCAAGCTAGTTGATGCGATGTTTCTACCACTTCTAACTCAAATTACGGAGAAGAAACGGAGAATGGACAGATAGCAAGCGAAAGGAAGGGGTACAAATACCATAGATCAATGTCCTGAAAATCAAAATAAATACGAACTAAAAAGCAATTAGCATTACTAAGAAACACAATGCTTAAAGTTTGAACTCTGAAATAAATTTGGGACACTTTTTGAAGTCTATTCTGAAAGGAAGAACGTTCCAAATGCACTGTTTAGGCATAGCATATTACATGAAACAACCTAAGCAGTTTCTGTTGTCGGCTGGGTCACCCCAAACTTCACCAACAGCTTAGTTAGGTTTTCGGAGGAGCAAACTTGATACTTGACTTTTCCGGAGGGTGAGAGTAAAACCTCTGCAAGTTCAAGCTTTTCAGAGGTAAGACTTGTGCTGTCCATAGTTTTACTCAGTACCTTCAGTGCAAGTTGAACTGCTTCTTCCCTTGAGATATCATCCTTGTAGTCCTGTTTCAGAATTGACTGAGCAGCCTGGTTGTTGGCACCAATAGCTGCAGCCTTCCAACCACCATAATTTCCACTGGGGTCACTAGTGTAAAGCTGAAAGCCAAAATTCTTGTCCCAACCTGCAAAGAGGAAAGATACTCCAAATGGCCGAAGACCACCGAACTGTGTGTAACCTTGCTTGGTATCACAGAGAGATTGAACCAGCTGCTCAACAGGCATTGGCTCTTGGTATGCGTATGCATAACGTTGTGCCTGGACCCTAGCAGTATTGATTAGGATGTTGGCATCAGACATAATTCCAGCAACGGCACATGCAACGTGATCATCAATCTTGTACATTTTCTCAGTGGAAGTTGAGGTTTGCAGCAGCTTGGATGTGACTTTCTTTTCGCCAACCAGAACAACCCCATCTTTTGACAATATCCCTATTGCAGTACCAGCATTCCCAATTGCCTCCATTGCATACTCCACTTGGTAAAGACGTCCCTCTGGGGAGAAGATTGTTGTACGGCTATCATATCTTCGAGACATGTCGATCTGAGTTTTTAGTTCAGAACAAAGAAAATGAGAGCAGAGAAATGAATAAAGTATAGCTTTGGTAAAAGAAAATAAATGAGAGAAGGCACTCCTATTGAACAAAAAGATAACCATTTAAGCAATTATTATATTAATACCTTGTCTTAGATAGATTAAATGACCACTTTGAATAAAAACTTAGTGCAATTTTTTGTCAGTGGTTAATTTTTGAAATCCTCCCATGGATTAATTTTGTTAACACTTATCTCAACATAGGTTGCAAGCTCAATAGAAAATAACAAACTAGAGTAGAGGAATGCATCAAAATAACAACTTAATAACAGAGCAACAAGTTGAGAAATAAAAATCCCCCTCCCCCCCCTCAAACTTGCAAGAAAATCTTAGGAGTACCAACAAAAAGACAAAAAACAGAGCAACTAACAGAAAACAAGAAGAACAATGAGACATACTTTTAACATGAAACCCCCCTCAATATAAGGGTAAAACCTACGAGTTGTCTAGACCAAAAAACCAAATCTACTATAATCAATAAATGACACAAGAAAGTCTCTGACAATTGCATAAACAATGCATACAATAACTCAAAGCAAACCATTAAATAATAATGCTCACAAATAAGAAAGAATATCAGAAGCTCCAAAATAGTCGCTACTACGAACAACTTTTCTCCCTCTCCAAACCTCCAATTGATGGTCTAACACTTGAAAACGAAGAACGACCCTTATAAACATTCTTTCCAAAAATTAGCTTGATCCAATGGTGAACAAATTTACAGCTGCAATTCAAAAATCTGTACTCTAGTGAGTATGCAAAAATTACAATGATTTTTTCTGCTTCTCCTTGTCTGTTGCCATATTTTCAGTAATGAGTCTCTCACATACTATCTTAGCTTGATGACCTCTCTTCACTTAAATAAGTGAGACAAATGGATCTTACACTATTGGAGATTTCACATCAACTAGATATATTGTATAATCGTAGTATATAAGTAGATACAAACGCCACCATGCAAAGTAGTTTTGTGAGATTGAATTAGGCTTATAGTGCACTTTCTAAGATGGTATCATAGCCTAACCTTGTAAGGTTTGTTTGGCCTATCATGTCACCCGCTATTAAAATACCCACAAATATCTACTCCCACACTTGGGATGACCAATCCCAACATGAAAGGGTGTTAGTGAACTTATATCAACTAAAATGACCAAATTATTGTATGTAAGTAAGTGTAAATCTCCCCTTGCAACTCAGTTTTGTAAAGTTGAATAACACTTAAAATCCACTTTCCAAGATACACATTTGGGTCTATTCTCTACACAGGAAGGGAGTCCAAAAGCCCAACAACACAAAGTGCAACACTAGTACTCATGGACTGAGAAATATTCCATCCTACAGCGTTCTTTTTCATTAAAGATATTTGCAACCCCCAAAAGGTATAAGAGATAAACCTGTGATTTGTGGCCAAAGCATATCAAGCTTCCATAGAAAATTAAGAAAATTGAAAGCAAGATATAACAACAACATCAAGACCATACCGAGGTTCAAATACAGATCCAGGTATTGTCTGGAGACATGATAGGGTGTGACCCCTATTACAAAAGTTTGAGAGAATAAATTAAGGATATGGGAATAAAGCTATCTGAGTTGGTTACAAGTAGTTCAGAGTTAGTAACCATGTCAACAAAGTTAGTAAAAAGAAATAGAGGTTTGTATTAAAAAAGGAGAGAGAAGTTGGAGAGGATAGGAAATATATTGTTGAGAGGATTCTAGTCCCTCGAATAACACAGCTATTCTTTTCTGTAATTTCTTACAGTTTGGAATTAAACACTATATCGTTTTCCTTCTTCAAGAAACTCATTCTTATTTCATAATTTCTAATCCAGTTTCTGTAAACTAGTATCAAAGCTCTTTTCAAGCTTTGAGGGTCTTACTCACAGTGAAAACAAGAATGATAGGGTCACGATTTGAGGCATTGGAGAGAACCACAGCAAATGCAATTCGATTACCAGTGGTATTTGAAGCAAAATTGGATGCAAGGCTGACCAAGATTGATGTGTGTTGGGAATCACATCTCACACAACAAGATTTGTGCGTAGTGAAGTTGGAGAAAATGGTTGAAAGATTCATGAAAGATGGAACAGAAAAGTGCAAGTATAAAAGCTACTATCAACCAAAGGGTTTAAACAAAATCCACAAGTGAGGAGAGAGTAGATGAGCCACACAGAAAAATTAAGATTTGCAATAAGTGGAGAAAGCTAAATATATCAACTTTCAAGGGAGAAGATGCTATGGGATGGATAGAGAAGGTGCAAAGATATTTTCGATTAAGAGAACAAGAGGAGAAAACGGAGGTTGTCATGGTGGTGATAAAAGTAAAGGTGTTATCTTGGTTTCAATGGCGGATATAGATGGTCATTGATGAATATTCAAATGTTTTTCAAGCTGCAGGTAAAATCTATCTCCTCATAGGAGGTTAGATCATGTAATTGTTGTACTAAAACCAGATTCTCAAATTCCAAATATTAGACCATATAAATATCCCCACTACCAGAAGACAGATTGAAAGATGACCATAAATTCACAGAAAGAGCACAACCCTGGTTCAGTCATTCATCTCAGATACAATCTATCATATCAATAGCTCCGAACAAAAAATGTGCCATTCTGAAGCAATAAACTATGGTTGGGGCTTTAACTCTGCTATTAAAAAAGTAAGCAAATTACATTTTGAAAAACACATGAATTACACAAATACATGCTAAGAAAAATAAGAGAATAAACCTCAGAGGACATGTGGAAGTAATGTATGACTAGTGACCTAGAAACTCTGAAAATGTCAGCAATCCAGAAAGGTACAGCCAATAGTCAATACAGAAATGATTTGAAAGATTTTACAGCCCAGACAACAAATAAAGGGACAGCAAACACAAATCTTCCTTCCACAAAATCATACAATAAACTCAATTCAATAGGTGTTGAACCAACTATCACAATTCACAGCATAAAGAAATTCAGAAGCAGTGACTACACACTTAGCATTAAAGCTGACAAGTAGAATGGATAATAGGTCCAAAGCAAAAGAACATACAAGTGCTTCCCATATTAATAAAAGTGTCTAGCCATTTAGAAGACCACAAGAATTAATTTCTCCCACCATGTCACTTCCCAATATAAAATTTAGAGATGAAATTAATTTGGACATATATCTCAATCACGTTCAAAGGATCAAAACTAATCAAAATCAATTGATAAGAACTTATAGAGACAACCAAACACAGAAGCTAGCCATTGTAGTTGGAAAGTCCAAGGTCTTATAAACCCTACAATAGAATCTTGTGCTTCCAATGTGAGAATCAAGTTTCATACCATGTAATCACATCCTAACACCACACTGCCCATCCCTAGCACCACGTAGGTTAGCTATGCATTACCCTTTGGTAGGAAACTCTAATACTAATTGATAATTACCTTGGGAAAACCACACCACAAAAGCTAGCAGTTATAATAGGAGAGTCCAATACCTTATAAACCCCACATTAGAATCTCATACTTCAAATGTGAAACTCAAGTCTCCTACCTAGAAACTGGATCCTAACATCAACTCCATCAAACTTTAAAACAAACAGATCTTAATCTCTAAAATTGCCCTAAAAGATTTGGGACAGAAATATTAGTCATAGAAGATGTAAAAAGTTCACACTAGTTTAAGGAGCAACCACATATGTCTAACCATATTAACCCCCCATACGATGAACAAATTAGTTCCTTAGAAAGACCGATGTGGCTCAAACTCGTGGATTCTCATGAACCGGAATAGGGTTTTTGCCTTCTTAGCTAGGACAAAATTGAGGATTTCCGGATTAATAAAATCAGCATCCATATTCAATAAATCAAGTATTCAACTCTTAGCAGAGACCCTAAAACAGTACAAATATAATTTCATCTACCAAAGAAAAAAAAAAACTTTCACCACATTTCAGACAGAATGCGGAGAGATAAAAATTGCAGGATATAGAGGAAAGAGAAACAAACACAAAAAAAAAAAAAAAAAAAACCATGAACGTATCATCCCATGAAGAATTATTAGACACATGTTTAGACAAAAATTCTCTTGAAAAAAATAATTTCTTATTTTTTTATTTAGTATTTCTTGAAAATGTAATTAGAAAAATATTACTATAGAAAATATTATTTTAAAAAAATAATATTTTTGTGTGGTGTAAATAGTATAAATTTACAGAGATTTCTCCAAACGGTGACCAAAACAAGAATTGGAAGTAGAAAGCAACGGGTCAAAAGTCCAAATTGAAGCCCACCTACCATGATGATTATGGACTAAACAAAGGTCAAACAAAGAATAATACAAGTTTGACCAAGAGAGCATGAAAAGATTCATCATTAGAGTTCATCATAAAGTGGTGGAGTTCATCATTCAAGCGACACTCTCCTTTTTACATTCATCAAATTCTTTTACATTTTTTTTTTAAATTCTTATGTTTTTATTATCTTTTTTTTCATCAATATATATTATATATTCTTGTGTTATTGTTGTTTGTTTCATGTTTTTTTTTTCTTAAATGTCAACATTTATACTTATATAATTATATGAATTAAATTTATATTCATTTGAAGATATTTTTGGACTGTAGTTTTAATCTTAAAATTCTAAAAAGAATTAATGAAATTTATTTTCTAATTCTTAGTTAAAGCTAAATCATAATATAAACTTAATCATTCTTACTCACCATCTCTAGTATTGTTATAAAGAATATTTATTTTTGACTCTACTCAACAAGTATCTCTCTTCATCTATAACTTTCCTATTTTTTGTTTTTTTATGGAATATATATGCCTCCACTTCTCAAGTTTCATGAATAGATTTATGGTTAGAACTCTTATCCCTTCAACAATAATATCACATGCCCTCCTACTTTATTGAAGACTTTAATGCCATACTCGAGTATTGAGAAAAAAGGGAGGAAATAACCTATCTTCTTTTTCTTATCTTGATTTTGATAATTGATCCAATGTCAACTATCTCACCCATGTCCATACTAAAGGATTTTCTTTTACTTGGTCAAATAAAGGATTTTCTTTTACTTGGTCAAATAATAGATGTGGCTTGACTTGGATTAACTTGAGACTTAATCGCTACATATGCAATTATGTCCTTGGTTGTAAACTTGGATTTTGTTTACTGTTGTACTCTAGTTCGCATCAAATAAGATTATCATCATATTCTTATGGTTTCTCAGAACTACATTAGCAAAAGGTCTTTATCCTTTAACTTTTAAAAAGTGTGTTTCTCACATGTTTCTTGTAAGCTTATTTTGGACTGACTATGGAAATCAAACATAGTTAGTTGGCCTAAAAGTTGAGGATTTTCAAGTGTACACTAAAGTTATGTAATATAGATATTTTTATATATGTTAATAGTAATGCCTTAAAGACACTTCTTTCTCTTGGTTCCATACAAGAGCCATAAATTCAAAGGGCCATAGGAGTAAAGAAAAAGATTTTAAAATGTTGTTATAACATGTTCTTCATGGCCAACATGAATTTTGAAAGAAAAATCTATAATTAATTTATTTAAGGATAGAGACAAATGCACAAGGATCTTTTACAATGTTGGTGACATTCGCCACTCTATTAAGCAGATTCTTATGAAAAAGATAATACCATTCCACATGATTCAAAGCATATTGAGTAGCATGTTCTTGATTATTACTCAAATCCTTTAAATCAAGATGATGCTTCTGAACAAAATAACTTGATTAGTTGTGTCATCCCTCACTTGGTGAGCAATAGGGATAATTTGATATGAAAGAAGCACTTCTAAGGTTACAAAGGAAATCGAAGACACAAGCATAAGAACACAAATAAGGGAAACCTTAGAATGAAGGGGATTTTCGAACTGCTATAGAGAGAACAAGGTTTCTAGGTATGCAATTACAAAAAGAATGTTTATACAATGATAGGTTTTGCTTATATAGTTAACTGATCTAACTGCTTAACAATCAATACTAATTGAAAACTTGCTTATTATGTAGAAATACCCCTTCCATGAGAATATTCTTGACCTCAAGGATGGAATGAAATATATTTTTGGTTTAGATCGTAGTACAACTAAGATCCTTCGAGAGTTAGTGCTTCAATTTTACTAAAACCTTGGTGATTGAAATTTCCTTGCGCTTCACCGCCATCTTGTTTATAGTAGCCTCATGTTCCTTTTCATCTAGTCTTCCTTCCACTTGATATGAAAGATTAGTTGAAACTACTACATCTCTCACATGTTTCTTAAGTTGGGATGCATGGAAAACATTATGAATCTTAAAATATTTTAGAAGCTCTATTTTGTAAGCTACTTCCATGATACAATCCAAGATTTTGTATGGACCAAAATACTTTGACTTAACTTTACATTAGGTATGTGGCTCACTGAAATTTGCCTATAAAATTGTAGTTTCACGTAAATCATATCACAAATTTGGTATTTTCTACTTGATTTGTATTTATTAGCTAATTGTTTCATTCTCTATTGGGCTTTTTCCAATTGGAATCTAATGATCTAAAACATTTTCTCTATTTTTCTAAGATTTTTATAAACTAATTCTACTTTTGATTCTCCAGGTGGATGAGTCAGATGTACAAAAAGGGTCTAAATCTCCTAATGTGGAAAATATTGAAGATTAATAAAGCTAAGGTGCTTTGATTGAATAGCTATGATTTCTAAAGCGATAAACATGATGGATTACAAATGTTTTTGGAGGGAATTTTTCTATCAAAGTATATCATAGTATATAGTAGGAAGGCTTTTGATACTCTAAAATTTTCCCGATAAAATGTGCTCCATTATTTTGGGTTATGCATAACTTTTGTCCCTAGGAAAGGAAATTATTGAATTTATCAAACTTTTAACATCTATAAATGATAAGTTTTGTTTTTTTTTCCTATAAAAGAGGTGTACGAGAAAGAGATTCACTTTCACCTTTTATTTTAGGTCTTGGAGATGAAACTTTTAATCATGGTATCTTTTCTCTTGTAAAAATTGACTACCTTTAATTATGGTCGGTTCCTCGTTTTTTAACACTCTACTCATGTTATATATGGTGATATACACATGTAATAAAAATATATGCATATAAATTTCTTTTATAATGATATTATGTAAATAATTGTATAATATAGAATTTGTATGTAATTCATATGATGACAATTTTATAGGTCTTGTAATCTTTTAAAAGTATATTTTGACCCTTTTATGAATGTGTGGTAAGGGTTACCTAGGATAATATGTGGCCACAATTAGTTATAATACAAGCACAAAACACATTATACAAAGGAGATATCTCATGCTTTAGTGATAATTTAGTTATATAAATAACTTTAGGTGATAGCAAAATTTTGAAGAAGATTTGTGATCAAGTTTTATGAAATGCAACAAAACACGTTGATATAGAAAGTTAAAAATAATTTTCCAATATATTGTTAATAAGTAAAATGTTAATATTTAGTAGAACATGTTTAATTTAAGTCTTCTGAAAAACATTGAATATGACAAATTATTTTCAACTATTGAGATGTATTTAATAAAAAATGTGATTTGTTGTTATATATATATAAATTAAAGTATTTAGTTCATCTGTCTATAAATGTGTGTGAATTGTTATGGTTATACTTTATATAGAAACATGTGATATTAAATATAATAGTCTAAATATCAAACAAGAATAAAAGAATAATTTATTTCCTAATATTTTAAAATATATAAATATATTTGCATATATATAATTTTGGGAACTTACAAGTTTCAATAATTATACATTACATATACATATATTTAATGTTATTAGATGGGACATTACATTAAGAGTATTGTTTAAGTATTTATATTATTAACAATAATGTATGTATTAAAAGATACTATATACTTTTATCAGTATTTTATAAATTATTTAACTTATTACATTATTTAATCTCAGCTAAGTTATTTTTTTTTAAATTACCCTGAATTTTTAATTGAATGAAAATCAATTTCTAGATAAATAGAAGCATATATAAATATAAATAATTATAAGTTTTTCTTTTTTATAAAAAAATACCCTTTAAAATTTGTTTGAAAATTCAATTCGGACATGGAAAATTAAAAGGGTTACTTCTTCAAATTTGCAACTCTAATCTTTCTGTCTTGGAAATGTATATGGTATTTTATGTTCAACAATGTGTCACGGACAACACTATGCAGCAGACACTAAGAAACTCATCTCTCTTATGAGGATTAATTAATATAAGTACCAACTGCATAATTGTATCAAAAACACAAATTAAAAAATAGAACATAATCGGTTATCATATGAAAAGATTTGATTACATTGCAATGACACAACATAGTATCGATCCTCACTAACTTAAGGTGTGGCAAACGTAAGCAAGGACGTAATCTTAACTAACATTATTTACTTACCCAAGAATAGTGTCTTTTATTGTTTGTCATTTTGATTGCTATTTTAGTTTCAAATTTAGAAGGAGTGTCTGGACTTAATGATTAATGACTACCGTCCTATTTTGCGGAAAAGATAATATTGTAAATCTATAATTATTATTATAATAGAGAATATTAAGTGAGAATACTTCTGAACATGAGAAACAAAAACTATATATATATGGGTTGTTCATTTAAATTTCTTTAAATTTAAGACTTTGAATTTTATTTAAAGATAAATTTTAAATTAATAAAAAGTAAGAAAATATGTAGATCTTAGTTTATATTTGAGTAAGGTAAAGTGTATATGATATTAGTAATTATTTAGGAGTATGATTTATATAATAAATTTGTATTTGATTTTTTTGAAAGAGTAAAGAACGGTGTTTCCAAAGATGATATAACTCAAGTGGTGGCTTATTTTTCAAATTATTTCCACCACTTAAGAGAAAACTTATAAGTTGAGTAAGAGGGAACAAAGACAGTTCTTATATGGAAAAGATATCCTTAAATATAGTGTAGTCATAAAAAGCAAAAAAATATAATAATAATAATGTATATGTTTTGGAACTTTTGACACCATGCAACTCTGTTATAGCACTCAAGTGATAAGATGATCGCTCATATACTAGTAAAACAGTGTTATTATATTTTGAACTTGTTGAAAGAAATATAACAAATATATAATTCAAGCGAGAGGTGCTTAAGTCATGTTTGAATGAAAAAGAGATAAAACCAATTTTATTCTCTAAAGCTGCTTAAGTGGTATGGGATCACTCTAGTAAAAAAAAAAATTCTCAATTTTTGTGAACAAAGTCATTTATGCACTAGTTGAAATAATGATGTTATGCTATGTTATATGTTGTTAATTATATATATTCGTACGAATTATTAATGTGTGATATGCATGAGATATGTATGTTGATAAAATTAATGAAATAAATCTTTAGTATGATACATACACACAGATGCATGCATACATACATGTATATATATATTATTTGTATGATATGTTGTCTCTCATGGATGTAATAATGTACTTTATGAATATGTAATGATAAATATGTGAAATGATATTACAGTATTGAAGTATTAAATATAAAAAAAACATTAAGAAAATGAAATATTGTATGCTTCACAAATGATTTAATGACATAAATCAAGATATTAATTGATTAGAAGCTAATAAAAATTTGTACATCAAACTTTTACAAAGTATGTGCATAAATTACCTTAATATTAAAAGATGATGATAGATTTTCAAAACTTTTTTGATGGATAAAGTATTATTATTTCGTAAGATGTATTTAATACAAATTTTTAAAAAAATGTTGAAATGACTAATTACAATATTTATTAAAAATGTAATTAGTGATTTCTAACATTCCTCTAATTATAACTTTTAATATATAATTTATTAAGAGTATGATATTATGGATATATATATATAAATATATGCATACACATGTGGGTCATATTAATATATTAGGTTATATATATATATATATATATATTTTTTTTTTTTAAATTCTTAAGTGTAAGTATGTGTGATACGTAAATAATTTGAAACATTTCTAATTGTGTTAACTCAATGCAATCTTCAGTAATTTAATTTAATTTTATAATTTATTTATGTATAATATTAAAATTGATATATAATTCTGTTGACCAATCATATTAATTTAGTAATGTATTATTGTTGAATCTCAATCTAATCCAACCGAGATCCAAAGAAAAAGTGTTTTATTAAATTTTCTTGTAAAAAAAGTAGTATAAGACAAACTCTTCCCATGTGCTCCTAAAAACATGCTCAACTAAAAGGACTTCATCTTCCACAGTCAAATAAAGCTTAATTAAGGTTCCACCAAGAGAGAGAGAAATTATTAGAAAACAATAGATGTATTATTAGACTTAGACTTTACTATCACTGATCAGTTGAACGTTGTTCCAAGTTTTCAGACGTTGTTGGTGTGCATGTACAGTTGTTTTGAATTGCGATATCTTGGAGAGAAATATGGGTGGAAAATGTTTGGCTCATTGACCACAATCTCTAACACACACACATATATATATATATATTAAAATACGTAAATCCTGCATAATATAATAACAATAATAACTATTTTTAATGATAATAATAGTCTCAAAGTTATGATGTATTAATTACAATAATAACGACTTTTATTGAAATATTACACAATAAAATTTAAATCAGAAAAAGTCTAAACAATAGTTTATTTTTTTTTAAGAATAAAAATGTTATCTTTATTTTTTTTTTCATTTTAATATTTTAAGATCTTTCTTTGTAGTTTAAAGTAATAAACTTCAAAGTAAATGAAGAATATACATGTTCTTTGAAAAAGAATATAAACAAATTCAAAATATTTTATTCTTTATTTATAATAAAATTTTATCTTTCTAAAATTATTTTTTTATATTTTTCCATAAAATTTAATACTTTTTTTATTTACTTTTTAAGATCAAGCTTTATGATAATGCAGTTTTATACATATTAATATAAACTGGTTAAAGATGATTTTTTACAAAATCGGTGTAATTTTACACTAGTATTATTAAAATAAGTAGATTTTTTTTTATTATACAGATTTGTGAAGAAGTCATGTGTATGATTTCAGTTAACAAAGTTGTGCCTCACTACACAATTTTTGATTTTTTTTTAATTTGTATTAAAGTCATGTTAATTATATTATCAATTATTTTTTTTTTCATTTTGACAAAGTCGTGTTTAAAATATTGCTTTTGAATTTCTTTTCTTTTTAATTAAGTCGTGCATAGAAGTATGTTTTTTAATTTTTTTGAATTTTTATTTTCGATAAAGTTGTGCTTAGAAGCACATTTTTAATTTTTTTCATTATTCTTTGTTGAATTTCTGGTAAAAAGGAATCCATGAAAAAGAAAAGAAAGTATAAGAAATGCCAAAGATCAAAATAAAGAATAAGTAAATTTGAATAAAAGATGGAAGAAAACCTTTTAAGATATTAATTGAAAACTAACAATAATAAAAAAATTGAAATTAAAATGATAGAAAATAAAATTGCAGGAATGAAATGAATAACACAACCTAGAAGATTCAATGTAAACAAAAAAATATTAAACCATCTATCAATTAAGTATATAGTCTTGTGTAATCAAACAAACTAAATAATCTAAACAAATAAATTAAATAATTAAGTCTTAAATAAACAGATAAATTATCTAATATTAAACAAACAAAATTAATGTACTTGCTGATAGAAATTAGAGAATAAATATTTTGAATAATGAATTTAACTATCATATTAAATTATTGAGAGTCATAATCTAATAGATGAAGATAAAATACTCTTCTTGGACTTTAGAATGATTCTTTTGATGGAGTCAGAGACCACAAAGTTTGTGAATTTATTTATTTTTATATTAGGGACCAACCCTTCACCTCCCTTTGATTATGTTAACCTCTTAGAAAATGATTCATATTAAAATAATTATCCAAAAAATTAGGAAGTGTCATTAAAACTATCTTAATGATGAACGATTTCAAACGTTAAAGAAATCAATAGTTAATATGATTATATATAAATAAATATATAGCCTACAATTAGACTAATGAATTATAATTTCCTAAGAATCTCCCACTTACTTAGGCTATATATATTGTCCTGAACTAATCATATCACAAAATAAATCATAAATGCACATACCAAGTGCTATTTGTCCTTAACTACTTAAACAATCTAGTTCATCTCATATACATACCAATAATTGAATTACCGCAACTTTCATCACATTAAATTCGCAACTGAACCACGATGATTACCATACTGATATTGACAAAATATCTCACTTCTTTATTTCTCAAAAGATTAAAATATATAGAACAATGTTTCCCTAAAATTTCTCCTACAGATCTGTTCAAATCCGTTCAAGATCTACTAATACAATCAATACCTACCTAATATAACTAATCATATCTCATGGAATATTACTAAATAAAAACATATATATAATAGATATACAATAATCACAATACCCCCTCAAGTTGGAGCATGAAGATCTCGAATGCCCAACTTGCAAAGTAAAAATGAATACTGTTGTTTTCCCAATGCCTTGGTAGCCACAATATTGTTCCCATCGGTTATCTTCTCACTTGGATGATTATTTTGATCCTTTAGCAATTTCAGCAGCACTTGGAGTTAATTATGACTCAATCTAAGAGATTTCACGTCATTCCCATCTGATGTATTTCCTATGGTTGAGTTTCCAGGTATGACCTAGGCTGCATTAACCCACACAACATCACGGCCTCGGTCTGCCCCTTTTTCTGTTCGCGCGAGGATTGCGATCCCTTACCATGGCCTCCATTCTTTCGGTCAGTGCGTGGTCTATCACCCCACCACTCAGGATATCCAATTAGTGCAAAAAAAAAGAATTTGCGTCATGGCCACTACGTTTGCAATGAGAGCAAATCATTGTTTTGTCTTTCCCATCTACTCTGCCACGAACAACAAAAGTCATTACCTCTCCTTTGTCTTCTTTCACACGTGTCATGCTCTGTACTCGTTCTTCTTGAATTAGAATTGCGTAAACTTTGTTCAAATTCAGTAATGGATTGTGTGCCAAAATATTAGAACGAATAGTGCCATATATTGTGTCATCTAACCCCATAAGAAAGGTATGTACCCTTTCCTCTTCTCGTTTCTTGTCAAGAATCGATCCATTACATGTGTCACATTTACAAGTTGGCTGTTGATCATAATTCGTCAATGCATCCCACAATTGTTTAAACTTTCTGTAGTAATTGACAATGCTCATTCCTTTTTGTCTACACTCAGTAAGATTTGATTTGATTTGTTGAATTCTTGGTCCATTGACCAATGAAAACCGGTCACAAATATCATTCCATAAGTCCTGTGCAATCTTGACTTGTGAGATCGTTGAGCGGAGAGATGATTCAATGGTGTTTCAAATCCAAGACACTAATAAGGAATTAATGGTCCACCAATCTTCAAGATTCGTTGAGTCATCCATCGGCTTCTTGATTGACCCATCAATAAAGCCAAATTTCTTCCTCACCCTCAAAGCCGTTATTATCGAACTAGCCCATTCATCATAATTTTCGCCCTTCAATTGTACCTGTGTAATCAAGAGACCAGGATTGTCAAAAGTGGTTATGTCATAAGGTGAGATAGTTGTCCGTTGATGGTTGCCATCATTGGATTTTTCAGCCATGATTCAATATGTTGAGTGTATATGGGTCTAGCTCTGATACCATGACAAAATACCCCACTTCTTTATTTCTCAAAAGATTAAAATATATAGAACAGTGTTTCCCTAAACTTTCTTCTACAGATCCGTTCAAATCCGTTCAAGATCTGCTAATACAATCAATACCTACCTAATATAACTAATCATATCTCATGGAATATTACTAAATAAAAATAGATATATAATAAAGATATACAATAATCACAATAGATATACTCAATGACATAGATCAAGTTTGAATGAGTAACATGGAAATCACATGAAATTGATCTCATGCATGTCTATTTCCAACTGGTCCAACTTTAAAATCTCCATTAAGATCTATCCAAAATTTGCAATATTAACATTGTAAACAACATAATGTAGATCATCATCTTTTATTTTGTAGAAAATAAAATAATATAATGTTTGACATACATACAACATACAAAGTATACAAAATAATCCCACTAAACCAAGTTATCATCAATAGTGATACCCATATGATCAATATGCTCATGAAATACTTTAGGGATTAATCCTTCGATTAATGGGTCTGTTAGCATAAACTTTGTTCCTATATGTTCTATAGGAATATGTTTGTTTTTTTGAACTATCTCCTTAACAACCAAAAAATTAACATCAATATGTTTTGACTTTGTTGAGCTCTTGTTTTTGTTGGAGTAAAACACTGCTGAATTATTGTCACAATGAATCTTCAGTGGCATTTCAATCATCTACCGCACGAAGTCTGGTGACAAAGTTTCATAACCATATGCCATGGTTAACGCATCACTTAACTGTTTACTAATGATCTATACTTGGATTGCTCAAGTATCTACCTAGAACTCCTAAAATAAATGCTATATCAAGACGGGTGCAGACTTGAGCATACATTAAGTTCTGTATTGCTGATGCATATGGTTTATCATGCATTATTGTCCTTTCAAGATCATCTCAGGGCACTGTTTGAGACTAAACTTGTCTCCTTGAGCCAGGAGTGAGTCGACCGATCTACTACTTCCCATGTCGTATCTACTTAAGATTTTATCGCTATATTTCTTCAGTGATAATCCAAAAGAGAATGATCTCTCAATATTTGGATTCATAATACAAAAAAAGCATCACCAAGATCCTTCATTTCGAATTTGTTCGACAAAAGTTTCTTGGTTTCATGTAACAAACCTATATCATTGCTTGCAAGTAGTATATCCTCGACATATAAGATTAGAAATACATATTTACTCCCACTGAACTTGTAGTATACACAATCATCAACAATATTTGCCTCAAAGTCATATGAGGTAATAACTTGATGGATCAATATGAGGATTGATCCCATTTCTCTATTTTAGCCTTATTAGCATTAAGAGATATGTCCAAATTCATACAACCAAGGACAATAAACATTGGCAACTGAAGTTGAAGCAACAACAACTGTATCCATAAAAAAATATTATTAGCAAGAATAATAAGAAAATTCATACTGAGATACTTGGAACAACAACATTAATTTTTAATCTTTGGATAGAAAAATTAATTGTATGTGGTACTCTCATTACAGTAATCAAATATTGTCAAAAAAATTCTGTTAAACATTAAGCCTTTCTTTGGACCGATACAATGTTCACATGGAAACTTGAGAATTTGCAACTTATTTATTACTGCATATATTTTCTATCAATAAGCCAAACAATAATCTTTCTTTGAGCCTATTAGTGCTCGCATAATTAGATAAAAATAAATAAATATATAAACTGAAGGTTCAATATTTATTATTTGGCCAAACAGTAAACTTTCTTTAGGCCGTTTATTATTCGCATAAATAATAAGCATTATATTAGCCAAACAATAATCTTCCTTTGTGTCGATTCGTGCTTAGATAAAAAATAAATAAATATATAAACTAAAGGTTCAATGTTTATTATTTGGCCAAACAATAATCTTCCTTTGGGTCGTTTATTATCCGCATAAATATTAAGCATCACATAAAAAAAATTACATATGCATATATAAAAAAAATTGCATATGAGCAGCGAATATTGCAATGGAAATAAAGGCCTGGATCAGTGAATCATATTCAAAGTCGAAAAAAAAATTACATATGCTTTCAAGGCAATGTAACCAACGACATTATTGTGCATATCATATTGAATTACTAAAATTGAAACATGGTACAGGAACCAAGGCCACAACACAGCAAAACGAATTTATATAAGATAAGATGAAATGCGTAAACATAAAACAAAATTATGTGTATTTATTCTTTAATTCCGAACCGGTACAACGTTAACATAATCCAATCCAATAATAAAACTTTATTCACAATAACTTAACATGAACGATGCTCTGATACCAATTGATAGAAATTACAGAATAAATATTTTGAATAATGAATTTAGCCATCATATTAAATTATTGAGAGTCATAATCCAATAGAAGAGTCACATACCTGAATCCATGGACGAAGATAGAATACTCGATATGGTTATGATCTTACTGAATCAAAATCTTCCTTATTCCTCTTGATGGACTTTGGAGTGACTATTTTGATGGGGTAAGAGACCACAAAGTTTGTGACTTTTACCTCTCTTTTATTCTGTTAACATTTGACAAAATGATTTCTATTAAACTAGTTATCTGATAAATTAGGAGGTATCATTAAAATTATTTTAATAACTCATTGAAACTATCTTAATGACCAACGATTCCAAACATTAAAAAAATTAACAACTAATATAATTATATATATATATATATATATATATATATAATTAGACTAAGGAAATATAATTTCCTAACCCTTAATAGCACCTTATCATCAAAGTAAATAGAAAATGTGTTTGCTAATCATGACTTTAGTAATCTGAAGTCATGCTTACAAGAAAGTTTTCCTTACAATGTAGTTTTGCTTAAAAATACGATATATCTATTTAATTAATAAAAATAAAATATTATCAGAAATAACAGGGCATAATTATTTTAATTTTATAAAAGAAAAACATATCAAAGACAGATTTAGTCACACAGACCAATCCTTAACGAAACATTATTGTATTTGTTTAGAAATACACAGATTAAATAGATAAATCATTGCTTAAAATCCATTTTTATCGCAATTTCAGAAACGAAAAAACATATTTAATCCTAGTTTTTACATTGGGTAATGAACCTTAATCTATATATATAATATATTACAATGCCAGGTGTATTCACAGAGCCATATAGACAACATCGGTGAGTGTATGGCATATGCTGAAACAGATTTCGGACATGGAGGCAGAGAAAAGCATTAACATTACAGACAGTGGCGAGATGGCAGAGAAAGAAGAGCTTCTGCACGATAAAAACCATCCACGAGGAGGCCTCAGAACGTTACCCTTCATCCTTGGTACATCTTTCTTCTTCATTTCTCAACTTCATTCTTCCTAATCTTTAACTTCTTCCTCAAACTCTCTTGCATGCCCTTTTTTCCGATCAATCTGTTTCGGATCATCAATTTCACTCATTATATTCACCTAGATTCAAGACGGGGAAAGACAACTAAAACATCATCTTCATTCATAATTGTGTTGCCTTAAACTGTATCAAACACTGGTCCATTGTTGTTGGAACTAAGGAAATTTTTAATTAGCTGCGTTTGGAATTTTCAATTGTTTCATTTATATATTTAAATTTAATCACTTATTGTTTATTTGGTCGCACGAAAAAGAAGAAATAAAGAATGGAAGAGCAAAAAAAGAGATCTCAAAATACATGCGTAGTTTGATAATCGATGAAAAAAGAAGTAAAAAAAGGGACCACTGTAAGAAGAAAATATTCAATTACGTTTTGTATAAAACAATAACTCATTACGTATAAACATAATCGATTGTTTAGTTAGCACGTTACCAACTATACAATGATAAATAAAGCATCATATATGAACAAATCTGTGAGTTAACGTATATAATCAGTTCTATGCAAGGAAACGTAATTAAGTATACATATTTATTATTTTAAAAATGTTGTACAATTTAAGTTTTTATTTACATATTTATTTTTCTTATTTTTATTCTATTGTTTTAAAACTAAACATACTTGTTTTCTCTTTAGTTTTTTCATCTACCCAATTCTTCTTCTTTACCAAACAAATCGTCAGTTTTATTTTGATTTTTAAAACATCTGTTAACGTTATTATTTAATTTAATTTTTTATCTCTCTTATTTTCCTTATACTTTCTTAAATTAACATATCTATTTTTTTTCTCCTTTTATTTCATCTTCTTTATCAAACAAAGTGGCATTATTATTCTGGTCGTGCAACTTATGTTAACATTATCACTTAAATCATACGCTTTTTAATTTGGAATAATTTTGGAATTTATTTAAGATTTTTAATTTAAAAATTATGATAGAATACTTTCCTTTTCAAGTCAGTACAAGAAAAATGCTATTTAGAAATCAATTTTTAGCTACCATATAAGATAATTGCTAATTGTGATCAAAATAGTCACCAAATTAGATTTTGGTTGTTAAATAACTACAAAATTGAAGTAATGATTGAATTTAGTGACCAATTAAGTTAAAAAATTAGTATCTAACATTAGTTATCAAATTTTTAGTGACCCATGTCACTATATTCTAAATTGGTATCTAATTAAGTTAGAGACTAATTTAGAATCTAATGACATAGGTCACTAAAACCTTAGTAGCTAATATTAGATACTAATTTTTTAACTTAATTTATCACTAAGTTCAATCATTACTTCTATTTTGTAATTATTTAACAATCAAAATCTAATTTAGTGACTATTTTGATTACAATTAGTAACAATTTCATATGGTAATTAAAAATTGGTCTCTACAAACTATTTTCTTGTAGTAGTGAGTGTAGTTACTCTGAAAAAAAATCATAAGAAATGTTAATCAAAGTTTCTCCAAATACATTCAGTAGTATTAATAAAAATTTATTAACAAACTCAAAATTATATTGTTCTCACTTTTTTTTAATCATTTTTAACAAATAATAAAAATGAATTCAAATAATGTATTAAAGAACCAATAAGCATTCATGCAGTTCTCGGGAAAACTAAAGTCCAATGTCTGTTAATATAGACTGCGGCTAGAACAAAAGAAAAATGGTTCATGAACGGAGAAAATATAATACAAGTTTATCGTATATATTATGTAATAAATAGAATATATATATATATATATATATATATATATATATATATATATATATATATATATATATATATATATAATAGATCTCTTTTAAAGTAAAAGATCTGTATCGTTGTCCATGACAAAATGCTGATCCTCTTATTTTTTGAAAGATAAAATGCACCTTTTTATTTATTATCTAGAAATGAAGTGGAAGATAGAACATAATCTCATACCAAATATAGATTTGTTGAATTAATTAATAGTGTTAGAGAAGAATAAGAGCACTAGGTTAATAAGAGTACTTAATTTGGAATTGCAAGTTCTGGTTTTCATGCCAGCATGATAAGCAAGTTGGATGTTGTGCAGCAAATGAATTTTGTGACAGATTTGCAAGTTCTGGTTTTCATGCCAACATGATAAGCTACCTCACTCAACAACTGAACATGCCATTGGTACCTGCCTCCAACTTGCTCACTGCTTTCACTGGAACTTCTAGCTTCACTCCTCTCTTTGGTGCTCTAATTGCTGACTCCTTTGCTGGCCGTTTTTGGACCATTGTCATCGCTTCATTCATCTATGAACTGGTTTCTTACACTCTCCTCTTTCTACAATTTAACTCACTGTCATATTCACCTCTTATGTTAGAATAAATATAATCAACTCTTACAAAATTTAATGTTTATACTTTTGTGAAACTAGTCTTTAGCTAGACATGGTATATGTTACAAGCTTTTATTTAGCAGGACCTAAAAATACAAGTTTCTTTGTGTCATGTGCTTTCTATACATAAAATCTTGGTTAAAGTCAAACTCTTATTTTGTTTGAGATTTTCTTACTGTAGTTTTTTTGACATCTTTATTATATCAATCAGAACGTACTAACAATGTATTTCTTTTCAATACATTCTATGGTTTGAGAGTGAACCTTTTCATTCTAGTACTTCTACACCAGATCCCACAGATAATTTTGGCATACAATTGTTCTTGCTATAGGGATTGATTGTTATAACTTTATCAGCTACACTGCCCCATCTGCGCCCCCCAGCATGCTCAACACAGGTGAACTGCAAAGAAGCCTCATCCTCTCAGATGTGGATACTGTACATCTCTCTCTTACTCGTAGCACTTGGCACAGGGGGCATTAGACCCTGTGTTGTGACCTTCTCAGCAGACCAATTAGACATGACCAAAAGAGGGGTAGCATCAAGGAAGTGGAACCTCTTCAATTGGTACTCTTTCTGCATGGGGTTGGCTTCTCTAAGTGCTTTGACAATTGTGGTTTACATCCAAGACTACATGGGTTGGGGTTGGGGTCTTGGAATTCCAACCATTGCCATGCTCATATCCATCATTGTCTTTGTGTTGGGCTCACCACTCTATAAAATCGTCAAACCACATGGTAGTCCAATGGTTCGTTTGGCACAAGTAGTTTTGGCTGCTGTAAAGAAGAGAAAGCAGGCTTTGCCTCAGGATCACAAGCTTTTGTACCAAAATTGGGAGCTAGATGCTGCTATTTCCTCGGAAGGAAGGCTTCTACACACGGATCAATTCAAGTATGTCAAGTCATAAATTTGGATTTGGATCTTTTTCACTTCAACAATATGGTAGTTTAAAATTTCATTCTCAAACCTAACCACTAAATCAAAGGACTAATGATATTCATCAGTTGAACACCAGCCATCATTATTAGTTGCAACTGTTATATTAAAGATAAATTCTCTCTCTCTCTCTCTCTCTCTCTCTCTCTCTCTCTCAGCATATGTACTATATTTTAGATGATTTTCTCAAGATTGAACAAGTTTTTATATATGCAGATGTCTGGACAAGGCTGCGATTGTGACAGAAGAAGGAAGAGATCCAAATGTAGCACCAGACTTATGGAAATTAGCCACGGTGCACAGAGTTGAGGAGCTAAAATCCATCATTAGAATGCTTCCGATTTGGGCCTCAGGAATTTTGCTCATAGCTGCATCATCATCTCATAATTTTGTGATTCTGCAAGCTCGTACAATGGATAGACACCTCTCTCACACCTTCCAAATCCCCCCAGCAAGCATGAGCATTTTCACTGTCCTAACCTTGATGGTAGGTCTTGTTCTCTATGAACGCCTTTTTGTTCCATTTATCCGTAGGTTCACAAAGAACCCTTCAGGAATCACAAGCCTACAAAGAATGGGAGTAGGTTTTGTGGTTAGCATTCTAGCCACACTAGTCTCAGCATGGGTGGAAATCAAAAGAAAAAAAGTTGCTGCAGAGTACAACTTATTGGACAGTCCAAGTGCAACTATTCCTATAAGTGTGTTCTGGTTGGTACCTCAGTATTGTCTGCATGGGGTGGCTGAAGTTTTCATGGTTGTGGGGCATTTGGAATTTCTCTATGATCAGTCACCTGAGAGCATGAGAAGCACTGCTGCAGCTCTATACTGCATAACTACTGCCATTGGGAACTATGTTGGCACAATTATGGTCTCACTAGTTCACAAGTATTCTGGCAAGGAAAGGAATTGGTTGCCTGATAGGAACCTCAACAGAGGTAGATTGGAGTGCTACTTTTATCTTCTTAGTGGGATCCAAGTTCTGAATCTCATTTATTTTGTAATATGTGCACGGTTTTACACTTACAAGTCCGTGGAAGAAATTAGTAAAGTTAATAATCTGGAAGATTTGGAACAGGACAAAGAAAAAATCTCTTCTGTCAGTTAAGTGGTATATGTAAGGACGGAGCAGAAGATTATTCACGGTTAATGAATAAATTTATGTTTGATATTGAAATCTTATACTTGAACAATTCCTCTTGTGATGGTAACAAGGATATCTTAAAGAAAATAAATTATATTTTAAAATGTGATTAGCAAAGTTAAATAGAAATTAGTTATATTCTTACACGAGCCTCGAAGGGACTAACACTTGTTCCTCATTCCGTGGTTACTAATCCCGTTGGTTCTCGGTCTTCGGTTCAATGCAGGGATATATACAAAAAGCACTATGATGTTAAATTAGTTTTTACATATAAGAGTTTTCTTTAATAAGATAAAAAACATCCCTTTCATTTTGATCTCTCCCCATTATTTATAATAGTCAAAAAAAGTGATTTTAACATTGATTTGACATCTAGTAATTTCTTATTTTGTTTCTATTTTGTTAGACATATGATATGATTAACGCTTTGAGGAAAAATAATAACATAAAGTACTTATTAGATATGATTAACGCTTAGAGGAAAAATAATAATATAAAGTACTTATTAGATTCAGTAACATTCAACTCATGCTTGATTGAGGCCGTCTCGATTTATGATTGAGTTATAGTTGAGAATACCTCAGCCTATAGTAAATTATAAAATTATGGTTTGGAAAATCTCGATCCACAGTACAAGTTAAATTTACTAATGAGTTATCTCTATCCCAATCCATTCTAATTGTCCGTGTTATGTTATGAGTTATATATGTGATTAAAAATTTCTTATAACAATAGCTAAAATTTGAGTCATGACAGAAAATGTATATAAACTTCAAGTTACAATTGTATTGATTGGTTACATATATAGATAGACGAATTCTTCTTCCGTTCTCCTACTTTATTATTGTAAGGTGTAACACAAATAGAAAAGATAAGAAGAAGAAAATGAATGTATATTATTTTGTAAAATAACAATATTCTCTGTTCTTAGATCCAGATACACAAGAGACTGCCTTACACATACATATATATATATATATATATATATATATATATATATATATATATATATATATATATATATATATATATTCATGCAATCGTATAATAGTATTATATAACATTTTCCTTAAACTTAGTAGGATTATGAACTACTCAAAGTTTACTTCAAAAACTTAGAAATGAAATATCAGAGAGAAGCTTAGTTAGTAAATCTACAACTTGATACTTGATTGGAATATGTACGAGCTTCAAGTGTTTTTGTTGAACGAAATCACGTACATAATGTAAATCGTTGTTTAGACTGTGAGTGGAGAACTGGATTTGCAGACATTAGCATAACACCTAGATTGTTAGAAAAAATTGTTGGAATAAAGGTGGATAAACGTAGTTCAACAATAAGAAGAGAATGAAGCCAAGTAATTTTAGCAAGAACCACGACAATACTTCTATATTCTACCTCTGTTCTACTCCATGAAACAATCTTTTGCTTTTAGGATATCCATGAAACGAAACTGGGTTCGAGATAGACACAACAACCATTGATGGACTTGTGACATCTAAATCGGTTCCCAAGTCACCATCATTGAAACCAAGAACGGGAGATGGGTAGATCGACAAATTAAGAGGCCACGATTAATAGTTCCAGAAAGATATCTTAGTATTAGTTTGACAATCTTCCAATGACGATCTTGAGGGTTGTGCATGTATTGGCACACTATGATTACAACATAGGACAATTTTGGTCGAGTAACAGTGACATATTGTAAGTTCCTTACAATTGAACATAAAATTTTGGATCCTCAACAGTAGTAGTCCATCACAAGTGAGTCTTAGTGAAGATACCATAAGTGTAGGTTATGGATTTGAACCAAGCATATTTTCTTTTTGCAGAAGATTAATAATATATTTAGCTTGTGATAGATGAAGTCTCCCATCTGAAAGCCATGATACTTCAATACCGAGAAAATAATGTAGTCTTTCTAAGTCTTTGAGAGCAAGTTGTTGTCTTAGTTGGTTGATGAAATGTTGAATGATAACAGAGGAAAACCTCGTGATTATAATATCGTCGACAACGAGAACAAGTAATGTGTTCATGTTCAAGAATTTAACAAATAGAGGATAATCACTTTTGGATGCACGGAATCCTATACATTTAAGAGTATCTGAAAGTTTGAAGAACCATGACCTCGGGCTTGTTTGAGCCCATAAATGGACTTGTGTAATTTACAAACAAGAGAGGAATCATGTGATGTAAACCCGATGGTTATTGTATATAAACATTCTCTTCAAGAGTGTCGTGTAGAAATGCGTTGTCTATGTCAATTTGATGTATGTGCCATTGTGAAGCCTTGGTGAGGACAACGCGCACTGTAATTGGTTTGACAACAACGCTGATTGTTTCATGATAATCTAATCCTTCAACTTTATGAAAGTCTTTTCCTACAAGACGTGTCTTGCATCATGGAAACGTACCATCTGCTTGAAACTTGCGTTTGAAGACCCACTTGCACCCAACCATTGTTGCACCATATGGAGAGGTGTAAGAGACCACCTACGAGCAATAAGAGTTGCATTCTCAGTCTTCATTTGTTGATTGCATGGCTTGCTTGTAAGTTTTTGGTTCAGAGAGAGAAGTACAAGAAGTAACATGAAACAATTTCGGTTTGAAGATTCCGACTTTAACACTTGTTACCATATGATGAGTGTTAGGTGGAGAAGAATTATCATCAAGTGTAGAAAGTTGATCTTGTAAAGACTTAGATGGTGAGTCTACGGTTGCTGCACGAAGAGGTGAAGGATAAGAGGGAATAATATTTGACACAAACATAGTATCATTATGTACATCAAAAGATTGTATACTAGAATGAATAGGTAACGATGCATAATTAATAAAAGTTAAAGTATGAGGTTGACTAGATTGAAAATCATTAGATTTGACATTTGAAAAATAAACAGATTATTGGATAAAGTAAAAGGAAAAAGATTCTCATTTAATATAACATTTCTAGATTTCTAGAGATGTATGTTTTTCCTTGTATAGACAAGCAAACATAGCCTCTATGATTAAGACTATATTCCAAAAATAAGCATAGACAAGAATAAAAACAAAATTTTCTATTTTGATATGGTATACGCAAAGGATAGCAAGCACAACCCAAAACCTTAAAATGACTATAATTAGATTTTTTTTTAACATAATTTCATAAGGACTTCTATTATGAATAACTGGAGTTGGCAAAGCATTGGTAATATTAACTACAGTGATGAAAGATTCCCCTAAAAACTTATATGTAAGGAGGAACTAGCTAGAAGGGATAAACCCATTTCATTTATATGTCTATGTTTACGCTCTATAGACCTGTTTTGTTAATGTGTATGTAGACATGTTAACTAATAATGGATGCTATGATTTATAGTTAACAATTCCTTGGCTTTTTTAGATTGCACACTGTGTATCCTGTGGCCGGTTTATTTTTTTGCAAAAAAATTGATGCATTTAAAAACACTAGTGCTTGAGATTTACAATTAATAAGATACAACCATGTATATTTAGAAAAGGCATTCATGAAAGCTATGTAGTATCAAGATCCATTAGTAACAGTTTGAGGTGCAGGACCCCATATACCCATGAAAAATAATTCCAAAGGAAAGGTTCAGTGTACGCAATGCTAAAGTTATGAAAAGATAATTGATGCGTTTTGGCTACAACACATGTATCACAAAAAGTAAGTTTGGTACGACAGGAAACACTACACATATTCATCACAATTCTAACAACCTTAGCATATGCATGTCCAAGGCAAGCATGCCATAATTGATATGGATCAACAAGTAGTATTATATGCAGAGGGATTGAAAGTTGACGAAAGAAGGAAAAATGTAGAGTCCATCTCTAATTTTTGCAGAAGTATCTGCTTGGTATCCTGACAATTCATAAGACGATGATTAACATGGAACTCAAAAAACACATTGTTATCCTTGGCAAACTTGAATACATTTAATAAATTTTTGGTGATATGTGACACATGAAGTAGATGATTCAAATGGATGATATGTGACACATGTCCATCATTTGTAATCAGAGAGGTAACTACAACGAGCATGTCAACCAATCTTTTGATGTTAAGAAGAGAGACAGAGATAGATTGTTCTTGCTTTAGAGTGCACAATTGCAATTTCAGCTTTTTAACCTTAGCCCGAGTTTGAGTAGCATAATACATGCGTAGTTTTTACTAAACTTGAAAGGAGGAGTCAACGTTAACCAAAATGGTGTGGTTGCTGAAGCTAAGAGCCAAACAAGAAGGAGCTTATCCTAGCTTTTGTAATGTAGAAAAGCAAGATTCATAGTGTTCGCTGTTACGGAAGTTACATCAGGAAAACGAGGACGAGAGATAGAATCTTCAAAAGATTGCATGAGTTTGAGGCAAAGAACGATGGCAAGAACTTGTTGTTGCCAAAACAAGAAATTGTCATTGTCAAATTTGAGAGCTGGAAGTAGATAAGATACGTGAGTTGAAAAAAAGAATAAGAGAAGCAAAAGTAGTATTATAAAAGCTAACAAAAGATTAGATAGACATTTTACTATGAAAAAAAATTGCTCTCATTATCATGTAAAGTGTAATAGAAAGAGAAAATATTCCTAGATTCAAAATAGAACATATATATATATATATATATATATATATATATATATATATATATATATATATATATATATATATTATCTTAAATCCTAAAATATAGTTATAAATTTTCTGATTCAAAATAAAGCCTTAAAAGGGATAGACTATTCTTACTAGACTATTATTAAAACAATAATTTTAGGTAAATAATGAACTTAAAAGGTGTTTATAATTATGGGTGAGAGAAGGAAGAGAGTAGAGAATAATATAGATTACAAGTAAAGGCAATTAATTTTTGCTTCCCTTCAATGAAAGAAAAGGACAGAAGTGTCCCTCTTGATTAATACAAAAGGGAATAGGATTTGGGGTAGCCATTGTGGCCTTGTCGGTGGTGCAATTCGTCGCAGAGTTGGTGCTTGAGACATTTTCTCATCCCTGTCCCATTTGGCTGTTCCATTTTGACTGTCGTGAAGAAATATTTGAGTTGAATTTGGGCTTTGTTTTAGTTAGAGGATATTTTGCAATGTTGGAAGGTTGATTTGGGATGGTCTGCGGTGGGTTTGAGGAGACATTATAGGAGGTGCTTAGTTGAAACTACTGCTGTAATTTCGTGTAGGTCTTTTTCTCATTTCCGAAAAATAAGTTTTGGAAAATTTAAGAAATTCTATTTTCAGAAAATATTTTTCACATTTAAAAGATTGAATTGCATAAAACACAATCCAAAATATCTTATTAGAATAAGATTTTTAGTTCTGAAAATATATTTTGAAATCTATTTTTCAAAACATATGTCAAAAATGTATTCTAGAATCTAATTTCTAGAACATATTCGAGGTAACACTTTACATAAGTCTAAAATTATATTCTGAAATAGTAATTCTACAACACCTCATACACTTTCCAAAACTCAAAAAGACATAACTGTCAATTTCCTAAATAAATACCCATCGTGAATTGGCCTTCACGTAGTTTTCTTGGTCCACATTGACACTGATCTTTTTAAACTGACAATTTCTTTTAGCACTCTCTTATTGGTGCAAATATAGTCCAAATTATCTATGGGTCACAGATTCTGGATCTAGATCCAAAGATATACACTATACGATTGAAAATCTATTTACAAAAACATGATTATGTTTCGAAAGTATATCATCCAGAAATCTATTTTAGTATAATCGATAATACATTTTTATGTTACATAATATAGAACTAAATTTTAGGTTTTATATTTAAAATATATTTCTGAATCTAGAAATGTATTTTAGATTTCTAAATTTTGTACTAGAATGAATGTATTTTTAAATTTAATATATATATATATATATATTTCTAATGGTGTAATTTCCCAATTTCTTCTTTCAAAATTCTAAAATATGAGCAATTTAAACTTTTACAACATAAAGGTACATAAGTATAGCAGAAGAAATAGTCCGTTTTAACTTTACCTATATAATTACTCACAATTTAATATAAATAAAAATATCAATACATTAGAAAATATTTATTTTATGACATGACTAATATACTTTTTTTCAAGTCTTATATGTTATAAACACTTTTGTAAATTGTTTTAATAAAATAAATATTATATATATATATATATATATATATATATATATTATTTTAAAAATAAGCGATTTTTTGGATGGTTAAATATGTTGAATCGACAGTGCACATTATCAGTGAGAGAAAAAAAATAAATTAAGAATATAAGAGTGAGGAAACGAAACATTCCATATTTGATTCCATTGCATGCACTCTCATCGGTAAATGGAAAGATTCAATTATGATTTATTTAATTATACCATGCTAAGGGTTGTCACCTGGGTTCAATATGGCTAACATATTCACAGTTTAAAAAACTTGTACAGTCAACAAAGAGAGCTACAATTTGCAAGTAAAAACAAGCAAAAGTTGTTTTTTTATAAAAATATAAACTTAAAGTATTTTTATTAATTATATTTAATTTATAACAATGTTTTTCATTTATTTTTGTGCCAGCTGAAACTAATTTCCATTATTGTAACTATTTATTAGCCGTTCGCCGATAGTTAAAATAACTGCAGTTTCAAATAATTTTTATATTTTTCATATATATATATATATATATATATAAAGTATATCCGTATAATTCTTTTATCAAATCTTAGGCAGTTAATAACTATATAAAAAGATTTATTTGTTAATTTAATTATAAAATTATAACTTCATAATTTCATAATGTTTAATATTAAATTTTGATTAAAATTAAATACCAATAAGAAAGGTAATTAAATGATATATATTCTAATATATTTAAAAATTTTACATTAAGTTGATTTTGTACTGTATGAGTGAAATATCAAATAATTTCACATTTAATATAAATTTTATATAGATGATTTATTTGAATGAAATTTAATATTCAATTGAAAAGTATTGGACATGGTAATTTTTGGTAAGGTATAATTTGATCACTTTATATATATATATATATATATAGAGAGAGAGAGAGAGATAGATGTAACTGTGATCATCAACATTTTTTATTTTAAGATGGAATACTTGTCGAAAAGAAATAAAGTACATCAGCAACTATATAAATTGAATTTGATTACTTGTAATTTCATGCTTTGTCTGTATAAATGATATAGAAATATTTACTTCAAAGAGCAATGAACACATTGATGCATCATTAGTTGTAATGGGGTTTAACTATATGATATATACCCGTTTCAATGGGTCTTATAAAATGGTTGAATGACTTTTAGAAAAATAGGACTCTAACAGAGGATTAGAAACTGTTTTGTAATTCTGATCATTTACACTTGATACATGTCTAACTTTTGGTAATAATTATTAGGTTAACTTTACCCATAAAAAACTAAATTGGATTAGAAACCAACAATTGAGATTGAAATAAAATACACATAAAATAAATTATAACATAATTGAAATTTAATTGTATATTGATTTTTATCAATCAATAATTACAATTATCCTTTTACTCTCTTTTTTTTATTTTTTTAATTTAAAATAGTAGCTATTATAAAATTATTTCCATGTTTGTATCCAATTCTTAAAAGAAGAATCTGTTAAATTTATATTTTAGGTCACTGTTTAGTCTATGACTATTAGATTAATCTCGTATGCAAAGAAAGACAGATTTATAAAAAGTCAGGTAACATTTGTATACTTTTTTACAAGCATTCATACAATCTATATTATATTATTGTATAGATGTTAGTTTCCTTTATTAATTAACAATTAACTTCACAAATCATGTACCAGTAATTTAACCATTTTAAATCAAATTGTCCATTAATTTACTATTATAGTGACTCGTCTTTCGTGTACCGCGTACGTATATAAAATTTATCTTTCTAACTTATCATTATTTTAAAGTTTAAGAATAAATTTTAAATATGACTAACATATTTATCAAAACTAATTGCTACGATATATATATATATATATATATATATATATATATATATATGTTAATGTTTTTAATTCGTATGGATAATTTACTGATAGTCGACCATTTCTAATAATTTACTTTTTTTAATATTTTTTCATAACTTAAAATATAAAATTTAATTCAAATGATAAAATTCAGCAGTACTAGAACTAAAAACTTGCTGGTATAATGTTTAGTTTGAATTAATGACTGATTCTCCACTAAAATTCATTTTAGAAATTAATATTTTCTAATAAATATTTGTGCCACCTTGTCATCTTTAGTAGTTTTTCTATTTTTTAAAAAATACTAAATTTTATTTTTACAATTAATACATTCATTTTATTTAAAAAATTAGTTGTCAAAATACATTCATTTTATTTTTACCGCAGTCACTTTTTGACTCTTTTATAAATCTATTCTTTGATTTTTAAAAAATAACGTATTTAATATTACAAGCAAATGCATGATAAGACGATTATATTCTGCCATATTAAATTATTGCTTCTCTGTTTAATAGTAATCAGTCATAATCAAAGTGAATTATGATCTAAGCAAATCTTACCTGTAATATTGATTTTGCTGCTCGAAAGTTTCCTAGATAAATATGGTGTTCATAATTCTATGAAATGGAATGCTAATAATATAGTCTTTTCATATACTAATTATTATTGATATTTATAAAATGTAAATCACTTCTTATTTAAAAAATCTCTGGGAAGATAGTAAATTTCTATAAATTCGAACCAATATATATGTCTAATATTTTTCTATTTTCCTATTTTCATGCATAATGTTCAGTTTCACAGTATTTATGAACGTTGAGGTAAATGACTAGAGTCTCGGATATATGTACATGCAGCAAATGAATTCTGTGTGATAGATTTGCCGAGCTGGTTTCAGTGGAAACTTGACAAGTTACCTGACCCATGTGCTGAACATTTCAGTGGTATCTGCCTTTTAACATTCTATGTACAATAGGAATATATGTGGAAAACAATACGCTACCACTTAATTTTTTTTGATAACATATTGTTTAACAACAAATAAAATTGTTAGTGGAACCCCAACACAAGAAGATAAATACAAAGAAAAAAAAAAAAAAAACAAAAAAAAAAAAAAAAAAAAGCAAAAACCCTCACTTCGTAAGAATAACGACAAAATCACCTCCTTTCACTTTTTTTCTCTCTCTATATTCTACCTTTCATTCTCTATGTCCCTCTGATTTTCACTATCTATACTTTTTCTATTTCAGAATTTGATTAAATCTGTAGTAGGTGAGGATCATAAGACTATTTTATACCGATCAAAATCTGAAACAAAGTAAGTTCATATTAGCTCTAAAGATATCTTGTTTTTTGTTTTTCCGTTAAGTTTTGGTCATCAATATTAATAGGAATATTTGAGAAAAGTGTTCCTCTCAACTTGATTAAATTTATACTAAAAGTTGGTATTATTTGGAAAAACTTGTTCTAGATCCCTAGAGTTGGACTAGTGTTGTTGCCTGATTAGAGGAATTAATAGGGGATCATTGTTTAAGGTAAGGGAAACTAGTTTTTACTCAAATAGAAATTTATGTTAGAATATCTGGATGTGTGGGTGACATGGTCACGGATTTCAAAACTTATTTGCATAAATTGTTTTTACATGAACGTGAATTGTTTTGATTTGAAAAAATGAGTTTGATGAATTTGCTAGATGTATGTTGTTATAATGTTAAAGAAGTTTTTGGATGATATATAATGATTTAATCATTAAGTGTTGTTATTATAATTGTGGAAAGTTCTGGTATACAATGATTGTGGATTGAATGAGTATTGATGTCAATGATTGAAAGATGAAGTTGATGTCATACATTTGGAATAATGTATGAGTTACGCTTGTTTGAGTATATTAAGTATAACACGCCTATGTTTAATCGAGATCCTCTAGCTTCACTGATGATCTAAGTCACGTAGACTAAGACATCTGTGGTGAGAAGCTGATGAGGGAGTTCATACACACCGGGACCGCTGGCAGACACTTGGTATTGGATATTTAAGCTTACTCTGATCCTTTCTCTTAGATTCGAAGGCAGTCTAAGTCTTGGATATTGGATTAGTCCTTTCTCTTAGATTCGTTGGTAATCTAAGTCTTGGGTATTGGATTAGATGTTAGTCTCTGGTAGGGACACACTTAATAAGTCTTCCGGAAGACGATAGGTCCTGGTGTGACCTATATGTATGATGTTTGACATGAGTACTTGAAATGAAAAGAAAAACTAGTATTGAAACTTGATATACTAGGCTTTAAGGGAATTCTTATGACTGATATGCTTTGTTCTTTTTACATGTATTTATTATGTTATAAACTTTCAATTTCACTAGTTTACCCTTGCTTTTCATGTTATTGTATGAATTGCGATGATTGTACTATGTACACCGAGCAGGTGTAGATGCAGGTTTTGGAGTACCTTAAAGATGATATGCCCTTAAATATATTTTCCTTTTGTCTTGCATATACTTTGTATACATGTTTTATGTATTAAAGACTTTATGACTTTGAGATGATCTTCCTTTTTGTTATATAGATAGTTGTACATAAGTTTGATGTATCTCAACACTCTATGTAGTACTTTGAACCTTAAGTGCATGTTAATACTTGGTAGCAGACAAAAGTTAATTTAGTTGAGAAATCATTCTCTAATAGTCTCACTTAAGCGGGAGAATCTCGCTCAAGCGAATTCTGTAGAAAAGTTCACTATGCAAGTCTCGCCTGAGCGAGTCCTTCGTAAACAAAATAGGATGCTCTCTAGAGTGTTTTCGCCTAGGTGAGAAATCCTTCGCCCAGGCGAGAAATCCTTCGCCCAGGCAAGGAGATATTCTTGCACAGGCAACAGTAGTTTCGCTCAGGCGAAAATGGCCTTGGAGCAGGAGTGTTCTCTGGACTATTTTTGCTCAAGCGACAAATTTCTCAATCAGGCAAGGTTGATTTTCGCTCTGACAAAATTATTCTCACTCAAGCTAAAAGATTTTTTTTTTCTTTTCTTCCCTTCTTCATTTCTTTTCTTCTTATTTTATTTTTTTATTATTTATCTTTTTATATATTAAATATTTTATGGTTTGAAATTATACTTTGTTCATCTACAAGAGTTGAATGGTAAATGCTATAAAATTTTTGGACTGTTACAGTAAGGATCAAAATAAAAGAGTTTTAGCATACACTATAGATGATCAAGTGAATGAGAAGTACTCAAGAGGTTGATTGTGACGTGAATTTTCTCATTAACTTATTAAAAACATATTTATAATTTTGAAAGGTAATTATTTTCTTTCAATCAGGGAAAGATACTAGACTTATATATATATATATATATATATATATATATATATATATATATATATATATATATATATATATATATATTATTCTTATATTTTTATTTTTACTAATATCTTATATATTTATTGGTGTTTTTTTATTGATGTTCTTTTAAAGAGGAATGAGAAGTTTTATTCATCCACAATTCTTCCTTTCTTAATAACACTTAAATAGGAAAGAAATTAATATGCATGGTCAAGGCATATGGAAGTAATCACAATATTTGTATTTTAACTCGTTTAAGAAAAGTTGTATTCTAACACGCTTCTAGAAAGACTATAATGATAATAGTCATGAAGGAAGTAGGATAATTCAACATATTTTTCTATTTTAGTAATATTTTCAAATGTATATTTTTATTCATGCATAAAAAATAGAATGGGAAAGTGAAACATGTATCATATATTACATCAAAATAACATATAAATCATCTCATTTTTTATCAACTAGTGTAATTTGTTTTATTTCATATTATAGATATTTTAATCACTATTATAATGGCTAATAGTATGAATGAGTTTCACCATGTCCAACAAACACTAAGAAGATGAAATTACCAACAGAATTATCTGTAATATTAATAATTTTATTGAGTTGTGGACAAAATTTTGATGGATTTTTTTCACATGTATTTGTAACATTATTCGTAAGTAGGGTAAATGTTCATTTACGCACAAATAGAGATATAGTAAAATATTTTATTAAAATATTAATAAAACAAAACTTTAAATGTCATGTGGTTTGTCTACATTCGATACCTTTATTTTTCTTTCTCGTGTCCTCATCTTCATTCTTCTTCCTCTTAGTCTTTGTTCTTCTTCTTTCCTCCCCAACAACGACCCTTATTCTTCATTCTTCTTTCATTCTGATTTTCTTCGTTCCTTGCCCTTGTAATTTTGTTCATCCCTAACAACAACACTTGTATTTTTCTTCAATTGCTTATTCTTGGAGAGGTATTCAAATTCCTTTCCTATTCTAAAATTCCTTTGCCTTTGTTGTAGTGGAGGTCCATAGCATTTTCTAATCAGTAAATTTGACCTAGGTTTTTAAATCCCTAAAATTGGAAACCCTGGCATCTCCCAACCCTATATCATTACTTTGAACTTCGCTAGCCTCTGTGCTAAGTAACCACATTCGAGCGTTGCAAACAGTAACAATTTGTTGTGAGTTGTAAAATTTGGAAAGTTGGAAGCATAAGCACCCTAATTGTTAATATGGTTGCTCCTCTATAAAGTGGAAACAACACTTGTAGAAAAAGGACATTATATGTCAGGATAAAATGGCGGTTAAGACGGAACCGCGTTAAATAAAAACACGGTGACAATTTTGAAATTAAGTGGAACAATACTACAACGGTTACTCCTAAAAACCACCGTCATATCTCCTGCGAGGGGAGCGAGTTACATTTTTAAATTGAGATTTTGAAAAGTAGGGTATACTATGACGGTTAAGACACCCAACCACCGTAGTATCTCTTTGAGGAAAGCTCTTAAATTTTCAAATTTTTAAAACAAAAGGGGCTACGATGGCGGTTGGCTCCCAGAACCGCCTCAGTAGCCCACCTACTACGGCGATTGACTCCCAGAACCTCATTAGTAGCCCTTTTAGAACCCTAAACCCATTTTTTTTAAAAAAAAGGTACTACAGCTGTTCAGGAATCCAACCGTCGTCTTAACCCTTGTTTTAACACTTCCCACGCTCATTTTTCTTTTACGCTTTCGTCTTCTTCCTCTCTTGCGTCGTCGCCCTTGCTCCTCTCTCACGCCCTTGCCGTTACCGTCGTCCATCCTTGCCTCATTTTACTCCCAAAGATTCACTCCTCACATTTGGTCAGTGGTGTTCGTTCTTGCTTTGGTACCGTTTGTATTTTCCTTTTGTTTACATTTTCGTTTTACTCTTCATTTTTGTCACTGTCATTGGTTCCATTTTGTTGGGTGTTGTTGTTTGCGTTTTGTAGTGTTTATTTTGGCTGTGTTGCGTTCGTCTTGCGTTGGTTTCATTTTCGTCTTGCATTGGTGTCGTTTGGTTCTTCGTGTTTGGTAGGTTCTATTTTTACTCTTGATTTTCACTTGCTATACTGTGATTATGGTTTCATTTTTTGGGTTTGGTAGGTTTCATTTTGGTTCATTTGCGTTTTTTACATTTCAACTTCTTCCAGCGTGTCACCTTCATTTAGAAGATGTATGTTTTCTGTATTTTTGAAATGCTTGGACTGTTCGGACTGCTCTCTATATGCTTCATTTTAATGAGAAGTAAATACTCATAGTGACTTGTACTGTAACATAATGGATAATATAATGTATAATGTATGACTTGTAGATATTCATTTCTTGTATGCTTGGTATAATGTATACTTTTGTGACTTGTAAATGTAAATTATTTTCTTGTATTCTTTGTATAATGTATAGTCTTTTTGATTGATTATGTAATCTCTTGGGAATATGTGGCTTTGAGTACATACAGGTTTTGGACAGCAGCTATTCGTTGCTACATTTAAAAAAAAATTGCACTTATTAAACAACTGCCATAATAGGTCCTCCCTAAACTTTCTTTGGACATTTTCGACAGATTTCTTACAACAATTTTTAAGGAACCGCAGTGGTATCTCACATATACTACTACGATTGTACAATTATCGTAGTATGTCAAATACTTTCTACAACGGCGACGGTTTCGAAACTAATGTTATATGTCATTCAGAACCATTATAAAATATGTTTTTTATACTAATACAAATACATAGTTTTTCATAAGAGGGGGAGATACAATAAAGGTTTAATCCGATTCACAATATATTAATCAACTTATGAAGATAATTGTAACTAGTGAAAAAATTATCTATTATGAATATTTTGTACATAATTATTACTTATAAATATTTTATCATAAATAGCTTTCATCTACCTATAAATTTTGTATATTATTTATGAATTTCAGGTAAATATGATTTTTCTTAAAGGTTGTCAAGAGTGAAGGAGATATCATGTCAATACCAAGAAAAATATTGGATTAAGAGATAGAAAAAAAGTGGAAATTAGTTTGCCGCGTTGATTGGGCCTCAAAAATTTGAAGTATCCCATTAAATGTTACCTGATAAGTCTATTATGGATCTTGTTGAAATTCCATGTAGATATGATATTGTTTCCATTACATCTAGAGATTTTTATTCATAATTATGAAAAAATAATAGGTCCAATCAATGATCCTGCTCAATGACCAACAACTAAAGTTGAAACCATTCTATAATTAAGGTTTGACTAGACCCAAAATTCTTAGAGACTCAAACGATGAAACTACTACAAAGAAGTTTAGAATGACTAAGACAAGACAAGATGTCATGTAGTTGATCGCCCTATTAGACTATGCCCACTACCCACACATGAACGTGAGGAAGTAATAGAATCTGAGATTGAAGTGAACACAATCCTAATCTGAATTTTGAAAATATTAATAATTCTACCATACCAATAATTCAACCTAACCCATGTTTCAAGGTAACTGAAAAATATGTTGTTGAACCTTCATTTGCCAAGGAGCCAAGTGAGAGAAAGAAAAGAAAAGAAAATGTGCAACTACAATAGTAAGGATTGTCTTTTTTATTTCACAAGTTTTAGCATAACTTCGCCACTCTTGTTTACTATTATGCTTACTTCAAATCAATATGCTACCAATTTGCAAGGGAAACCAAACTTTATAATAAAGAGATAAGAAAACCATTAAGGAGTCTGTGCCCAAGACTAAGCTCAATAATTAGAGGAAACTACCAATAAATATTCAAAGTTTTGGACCCACTCAAAATAGTCACACTTAAAGTAAGACCAAATATTATGTAGAGTGTTTTTGGGAAGGTTTTAATTATAAAACAAGTGCTGCTCATCTTTTTAAAAAAAATATATACAAATTATGAGCTTAAACTAGATATTTAATATTTAAATTGTAGTTTAGCATTTTGTTCCTTTATATGTATGAAAAGAAATTCACTTCAATCTTATAACATCGTTGTTCATCTTTCTAGGACTACCTATATTCATTTGCAAAAAAAAAGTATATTTTTTTATCCTTTATTCAGCGTAATAATGAATCTAATGACTTTAACTTGCCCACTTGACATTTAAAACCAAATGGAATATTAAAGTATTGAATAAAACCAGCTCCAACCAAAATTGTTCTTCATTATCAAATGCCTAAAATATGTAACAATACAAATAGAAATAGAATATCTATCAGCATTGTTTAATACAAAGAGATAAGGGACGAATATATCAACCTACAATTTCCCTTACTGAATATTCGAACCCACTATATATACATATGTTTACCAGCTTTGTTCAATACACACAAAACACAAACAACTAATGTTGCTTAACTCACAAAAGTTAATAATTTTCTTCCTTCTTTCATTTGCAAGTTTCTTTTAGTCTATCAAATTTTTTTATTCATATTTATATGTATTGCCTTCACTTCAATGTCTTCATCTTCCCCATTTAAAAAATAGCAAGAGTGTTCTTCGAACGAAACTTATGTTAATCAATTAAAATCATATCGCACCAACCCACTCATACATGTTTGTTTACATAGTTATCATCAAATCATACAACATATGACCAGCATGCATATCCAAGGGGGCTATGGTGATTCAAGATTATCTTCACTTCCTCTATACTATTGGAAAATATTTCTTTTAAATATATTTTAGAAATTTTATATCTGCTCTAGAACTGATTTAAAAACAATCGAGATTCTCTAAATTGATTTTTTTAAACCGATCTAAAAAGTAACCTTTTGAAACGATTCTTAACTCAACTGATTTAAAGAATTAAGTTATTTTCAATAATAGTGGATTTTAAAAATAAATTTTATAACAAGCGATCTTCAAGGATTTTTTTTTTTTTAATTATGCTATAGTATATTATATGGTTTAATCATAAACTGCAAAGTATATTATTTAAAACGAATATTAAACACTGATATGATGCAATAAAGTGTGATAAAAAGTTGTTTACAAAGTTGTGTTCAGTGAATCATTCATTATTCACCATAAAGTTTTGCAGAGAAGGACAAGAATAATGAGGGACCATAAAATGAATCAGATCGTGTTGTGGCACTGGATAGTCGATGTGTTCAAACTGTTCTTGACTTTGTTAGCACTGCGTGTGGCACTCTGCAGTGTGAACTGAATAATGGAACACATGGTTTGAGATTATGTTAGGAAGTGGATTGATGATTGATCGTGTTAGTGCGTTGATGCATAATAGCCTGTGATGTGACAATTTTGGTTTATTTTCTTTTCAAATTGAAATAATACCATAGATTTCAACATTTACGTGAATTCTCATTTTTCTACTCTCTTCATTTACTAGACTTTTTATATTTTTTATTCTCTCAAACCATAGTAATATCCAAACATAATTTATGTGTATTAGATTGAATTTTACGATTTTATAACTTTTAAAACTATTTATTATTATTATTACTATTATTATTAATACGAGTAGTACTAGTGTTATTCTTTTCAAGTTTAAATTTTATTTTTATTTTAGATTAATTAATTATTAAAATTTAAAATGAATGGTATAAATTATTCTTATATATTATAAATTTTTTTATTAAATTTTATTTTATTTTAAGTTCTAACTAACTCTCTTGTCTTTTTTGTAATAATATTTTTATAATTATACTTTGACTTTTATGTTTAAATCAAGCTAAATATATTAATTTGATTCTTTGAAATAATAAAGTAAAGAGGTTTTGATTTTTATAATTAAATGATTTTGTATAAAATTAAACTTAAATATGTTGTTGTTAGTCCTCTAAAACTGGAATATTTTTTTCTTTTAGTTCTTTAATTAAAAATTTTGAGTTTTAGTCTTTAAAAACTTTGAAATATCTTTTATAATCTTTGGCTTAAATGAAGTTAGTGATATTATTAATATGAAATAATGATTTATTTAGCCTCTGTTAAACTTGTGTTTATTTAAGGTGAAATTCAAAAGTAGTTTGGTGAAAATATAGGGGGGGGAAAATATAACTCTAGTAGTGAACATGAGGTTGCACACTCCCCTAGCAATGGGTCATAGCTTCTTCTCAATTTCAATTGTAATACCCATTATCATATGACTGTAATTCTTGAAGTATGAGGTTTATTAATGATATCTTCATCTCAGAACAGATTTAACAAGTTAGATGTGTTGCAAGAATATTAAATTTGAAAATAATAGCTATTGAATTTAGTTGCTAAATTTGGAAAATCAATAGCCATTGAATTTTCATGCTTTAATATTCGTAATTGAGGTTCGATATCAATACACAGGTTTAGGTTTAGACTTTTTATGACCAATTTAATAACTAATTATATAAAAAAAAATTCTCTGACTGAATTGCGGTAGCTAAATCAACGATCATTTGTCCAGTTAGTGACAAATTTGACGATTGATTTGGTGATTATTTTTAGAAGTTGGTGATTGGTCGTTTGTCGTTGTTTAGCAACAAATTTAGAAGTTCATTGAGTATTTACTACTAAATTAGACACTTATTTAAGATTTTTCACATTACTGTTTTTTTTTTCAATTTTATAAAAGAAATGTCCATGATAAAAGTATCAAAATTTATGCTAGTATGTTGTATTAGTACAAATCAACCTGGTCATGTAGAACAAGGTTTTTTTTTTTCATAATTCCACGTAAGTATCAAAACTATATAGGCTAAGAATCAAAACTAATATAACAATACAATCCAATGAGATATGAGTTACGAGAAACATAGTATCAAAATATTAATATTAACAATAAATTTTGAGTTATCAAGATAAAAATTATATATATCAAGACTGGTTCAAAATTAAGTATCAAAAAACATTTATAAAAAGTCACAAAACTAGTGATCTAGATATCCATACGAAATATTTATGACTTCCTACAAGTCTAATTTAGAAAGTCATTTTGTATAGAAGTAAAATAAAGTCATATTCTGAATATAACAAAGTCCATCTTTTTCAATCAATTGGTACCAAAGTTTGTTAATTTGTTGTATATTTCTCTTATTTTAAGAATATATCACTAAATCATTTGTTTTAATATCAACAATTTCTAACTAAATCATTTGTTTTAATATCAACAATTTTTAATTTGATCTTTAACTCTTTAACGTACTCTTTTCTCATGACTTTAATTGATTAACACAAGTTTAATTTTGAAGAACACAAACTCATGATTTTCTTTAAATAGAAAAATGAAGTCATTGAAGTGAGTAAAACATATATGAATAACAAAAATATTAACATGGTCCAACTAAATTAGGACTATTTTCTTTTTTACATTGGGGACAAAAAAGGTATACAATTAAGAATTTTTAAATTTAAGCTTATTGTTTCCTTATAAAGTCCTATGTCAATTAGTTCCTTTGATTACTACATATGAAACATTATGTTTTGTAAAGGTTATATGGCAACTTCTTATAGCTTGATTTGGTGGAGTGATTTTTATATAATAAAAAATACTAATTTTGTATCATCATTCTAATGTTTTGTTTCTTAGTGTAAAATTTTATTGAACTATATAAGAAGTATTGGTTCAACCCTTTTTACAACTAAATAAACTAACATTTCTTTTATAGTCTCAACAATTATTAAGAAGTTCACATTCTTCTCAATTATGTTATTTTTGAAAAATGAATAGTAAGCTTTGAATGGTGTGTTCTCTTAGTGGGTCATTTTAAATATATTACAAACTCAAGCTAATTTATGTAAAAATACTTTGTATATTATATTATTCCTAATGATATAATTCATAATTTTATATATTTTATCCACCAATTAAAAGTTATCGATAGTTTTTTTTTAACACATGATATAATTTATTTGTATTTCAATAGTTTAGAAGTTTCACATATTTTAGAAATTGAATCTAAAGATAGATTATACACACCCTCGTCCCTCAATCCACTAAAGTGTTGTTTAGAAACAAAGTCATGATAGAAGTCTCAAGTTCCAAAGCAAACAATATTTTAGATTTATTGATTAATGCTACCAATGTTATCTAAGACTCGAGATCAAAACATGTTTTATTTATGAGGATGAAAAGGAGGATTTCATACCATTCTCGCCTTTAGCTCTTTTATTAAAGGATTATTTGATATGCTAAAAAGTCTCATATCACTTAGTCATGGACAATGGTAATTTATATGCACCATTTTCCTATAACTCATTGAGACATCTTTTAAAAATAAAACCATGACGAAGACATTGAACTCTAAAGCATATAATAACTTGGGTGAAGTAATTGAAACTAATGATGCTATCTAAGCAAACTTTGAGTTTAGAACATCAAAAACGTTCATGGGAACAAAAAGGAGGGTTCTAAACCACCTATACCCCTTAGCTCCCAACTAGAGAACTTTCTTAAGTACTTTCAAAAGTCACACATCACTTAAAAGTTATGTTCATAGGTTGCTTATATGCATTATCTCCCTCAACCCACCAAGATACATTTTAAGGACTAAACCATGATAAAAGTATGGAGTTTCATTACCTAATGCAATGATTGATCCTAATGATATTATCTTAGAAAACTTAATGTTGCAACATTGATATCTTCTATAAGGACAAAAAGATTATTCTAGACCACTCCTACCCTATTGGGTATCCAATCAAGAAATTTACACATAAACATGTAAGAAATGATCCAAAGATATAATCACTATAAGAAAAAGTTAAATTACCGATAGAATTTTATTGACAGAACTTTATTCGTCGATAAAATATCTTATCGACGATTTTATCGACGGATTTCTGAGTCCATCAGTAATTACCAACGGATTTATTCAAATCCGTCGATAAATTTACATACAATCAATTTACCGACAGATTTTAGATATTTTCGATAGATTTGTTTCGTCGGTAATTTTTTATTTTATTTTTGTAGTGAATGCGATAAGAAGAAGTATATATATATATATATATATATATATATATATATATATATATATATATATATATATAATTTTTTTCTTAATGAACATACAAAAAGAATGAAGTGATATGACAGAGTTTATAGGTAGCACACACTCAACCTGAAAAGAGTGAATTTTAGGGATGATTAGAATGAATTATACAAGGACATACAATCTTACACTCGATGCTAAGTTAGACAGGCTACAATATAGGGTACTATTTATTATGTCTATGTTGATCTATAAGGACCATTTGTAACTCCATCATATTCTAACACCAAGTACTTCATGTTGATGATGGATGGTTATTTGAGGAAGTTACAGATCTACCCTTAAAAGATCAAAGATCAAGTATTGGAGAACTTTAAAAGTTGAAAGCATCTGATGGAGAAACAATCTAATATGACTGTAAAGAGATTCAAAATAGATAATGATCTTGAATTTTGTTCAGAGTTTTTCAACAACTTCTGTAAGCATAATGACCTAGTGAGGTATCAAATTGTAGTTAAGACACTTCAACATAATGGTCTGGTAAATAGATTCAATAGGAACATTGTGGAAAGAATGAGATGTATGTTGTTGAGTGTTAGAGTTCCAAAATGGTGTTTTAAGTTGAACCAAGTACAATTATTACTTACTTGATCAAAAGATACCCCTCAATAGAACTTGATATGAAGACTCCTATAGAAATCCAGTTAGGGCCTTCCTCTAACCTTCATAATATAAGAATTTGTTGCGTTGCCTATGCTCACATACAACAAGAAAATCTAGAAGAGGGTGTAATTAAATGCATGCTTCTAGGATATCTAAAATAAGTAAAGACATATAAATTATGGTGTCTTAAACCAGGATTTAAGAAGTGTGTCATGGATCGAAACGTCGTGTTCATTGAAATTCAAATGGCTTACAAGTTTAAAAGTTTAAGATGGAGATTGATAGAGCATCTAACTTTCTACAAAATAAGCAATAAGATGATTATGTAGAAGAAGAGTCAGATGATAAAGATAGGCGAGCTTATAATAGTTACAATATTATAATTGTAGAACTAGGAGAAAGATCATAGCTTTATAAAGGTATGAATATGTAGAGTTTATTTCATTTTCCATAATAGTTAATAGTGAGGTTTTAGACGATGAACCCTCAAGTGTATTGTTTGCTTTAGCAAGTAAGGAGAAAACTCAATGGTTGGACTCCACAAAGGAGGAGTTGAATTCACTTTGTGTGAATAATGCATGGACTTTGCAAACCTAGAAATTCTATATTGGTCAGTTGTAAATAGATTTTCAAATACAATGATGACATTTTAGGAACTCATAAGAAGATATTCAAGGCAAGAGTGGTGGCTATAGGCTTTTCCTAGAGGGAAGAAAGTGATTATAATAAACTCTCTCATAGTGAAGTTGTTGACCTTTTTGGCAAGTGTACCGAGTCAAAAGTAATATAGATTTTAAAGTACGAATGTCGATCCCACAGAGAACAGTTTTGCTTAAAAATATCAGTTTCCACTACCCACTAAGTAAATAAATTTTTCAAGATGATTTGATAATGATTTGATTTAAATAACAAAAGAACATAAAAGAACAATTACAAAATAAATTAACGAATATCAAAAGTGATTTTAAAAGATACAGAAGAACTTTGGGATTGAACTTCATCTATCTCCCTCATTCATAGTTTGGATTTGATAAAAACATACAATATCCGTAACTACTCACAATTGATGCACATATAAAAATCATTCATACAGATTCCTCTTACATGAAATTCATAAGAAAATTTTCTAAATATCGATCCCTCAGTTATTTAGTAAATTATTCAGCATTAAGAACAGATATTATACGCAATCAATACATCAAAACTTATCCTGGTATTCTAGTATTCTAATATATTGAGTACTTCCCAGTTAAATTCAAGAATCAAAATCAAGACTCTATTAATCAGATAAAATCCAGTATTAAGTACAAAATGAAAATACCAATTAAATAGTAGAAAAACATATGCTTTAATCACGGAGGACTCACTAGAAAATATTTACTAAACGAATTATATTTTCCTAAAATTAAAATTAAGGACGAAAAGAGTTCACATTTTGAAATTTTCTTAGCGAAAAAATTCGTTTAATTAATTTATATGAAAATTAGTTCCCTTGTTTCAAAAGTTGAATTATATAAATAGGTTTTTAAAAAAGAAAATAAGCATTGAGAAATGGGAGAACTAACGCAGTAGTAAAGATAACAAGACAAACTCCATTAAAAGCATTGGAAAGGGTTGAAAAAACTTGGAAAAGAGAAATCTTCCACTAATTCATTCATGATCTTGATGAATTTTTCTCCTTTATCATCATGTTGTTAGTTTTCTTTAGTTGAGATTAAATGTAATTAAAGAACCAACTCTCTTATATTATTTTAATTATTTGAATTTTTTTTCTTTGTTAGTGACTGAATATTTTTGTTTAGTTTTTTTATGGTTAGAAAATTATAGTTTTAACCTTAAGATTAGAGTTTAACTCATTACTTATTTAATATTGCTAGTATTAATGCAAGTTTTATTTTTAATTACTTAAGAAATTGGTATTTAAGAAAAAAAAAACTTTACAGTTAATTATTAAGATCTTGTCAAGTTACATAACCAACTAAAAAAATCATTTACTTTGATAAACTTTGGTACGATAGATTTTAGTTTAATAGGTTTTATCTTCAACAAACTAAAAGAAAAATAAATAAATTCATTTTAAGTTAATAGATTTTTTTCTTTTGTCATGATTGTTATTTGAGTATGCAGATCTCTTCATTTATCAGTAGACTTTCACAAATCGTATGAGTCTTAAAAACCATTTATGCAGCCAACCAATCTTATCCAACTCATTTAAAATATTAGTTTTACTAAGCAAACAAAGAAGACCAATCCTTGGTCATTGATTATATGGAGGACATCCAAGTTTTTGCTGTTTTTTTGTCTTTGCACATGATAAACTCGGTTTGTTTGATTGTCAATTTATGCTAACAAAAACAAGAAAAGAATGAATATAGAATAGTAATTTGAGAAGTTGGTGTTGATGCATGATGCAACTTTTGCAGAGAATCTAAGGTCCATGTGTGTGGGTGGAGAAGTGGGGACTAGCATGCCAAGCTACCTAATTAGTGTTCACGGACATCACTTTTGCATAAAGCACCACACATTGGCCTCTTCTGTGAGACTCTCATGTTTCCACATTGCAAACTCTGTCCTTATTTGGAAAGATAAGCTCTGAATTCAAACTTATTTCAATCACAATCCCAACACAGTTTAGTAGATATTGACTTTTTAATCATTCCAAATCACTTTACGTAAGACGGGACGTCATCACAGTTTAAATTATTTTTCTCAACCAATATAATAAAATTTATGGAAAAAGATTAAATAACTACGAGATTTTAATATTAAATCTTCTTTGATAATTTTTACATTTTTTGTATAATTCTTAGTGCATTAAAAATCCAAAAAAAAAAAGGAAAAATCGTGTTTTCTTTTCATTTAACAATCTTAAAACACGAGCGTATACATTTATGTTATACTCTCACAATACTAAATCAAGTTTTTCCAGTAAAAGATGTTAAACGGCTCTAAATTTACATATGCTGTAGATTTGTTATAACCTCAAACTTAAAATATTGTTTTCTTTAAGCAATTATCTATCTTAAAATATTGTTATAGGAAAAATTTAACAAAAAAAAGTAAAAGAAAAAATATAATAGCAACGAATCAGTGTGCATTATTATAGATTTGAATGTGTTTCTAACTTCATAAATTTGAATACTTTATTTGTTTTTAAACGATTTTTTTTTTTACTTAAAATTTCATAAAATCTTTTTAGTTCTTGATGGCTAACCATTTTTATTAATGTGAGTAAAGATGTTCTTATTATAATTGAAAAATAAAATTTATTCTATAATTTTTGTTATATTTTCTTGTATAGATATATTATTCTTATAACAATTTACTCCTAGAACTTAGAAGCTAATAAAGGGAATTTATAAATCATGACTAAATTAAGAAAATTTTGATTATATAGTATGTTATATAGCTATAATTTAGCTAATTAAATATCTTTACATATAATTTAGCTAATCAAATATCTTCATTTTAACACTCTTGTTAAAGTTGATAACTAAATGTCATATATTCTTAATTTATCTAATAATCCCTCAAAAACTTGACTTGTCATGACTTTGGTACAAATATTTGTCAACTGATCTTCAAATCGATATTTAGTAATTCTGGAATATTTTTATCTAGTTTTTTTATATATATAAACTATCAACCCCACTTGTTTCATATGGTCATGTTGGACAAGATTGTGAGCAATGTCACACGCAGTTTTATTATCACAATACAATTGAATGAATGTCCTAAATCTTGAAGAAGTAATTTGAGTCACAAATCTTCATCCAAGAACCATTCCACTAAGTTTAGCTTATGCACTGGATCAAGCTAGAAGTTTCTTCTTTTTACTCTTTCATGTGACAATTTTACCTCCTACAGATGTGAAGTATCCAAAAGTTGATATTCTATCATCAATATATTCTGAATCAATATAAATTATTACATCCTTGTAGTTGGAGTTCTTCTTGAACATAACTCCTTTTTCCAGAAGCAACTTTTATGTACCTTAAAATCTATATAACAACATTCATGTGTTTTTCACCTGAATTGTGCATGAACTGACTAACCACACTAAAAGCATAAGCTAAATATGGTCTGGTGTGTGAAAGATACAATGATCTCTTTACAAGTCTTTGATATCTCCCTTGCTAGTCGAAGTTTGATCTTCTTCAATACACAGTTTTAATCCCCTTCAATTGGAGAATTTGTTGTTTTACATGTTGTCACTCCTATTTCTTTGAATAAGTCCAATGCATACTTTTGCTAAGACAGAAAAATACTTGATTTTGATCTTGAAACTTCAATTCCAAATAAAGTATTTCAAAGGATCAAGATCCTTCATCTCAAATTCCTTTGCCAAGTAATTCAATGGACCAAGACCCTTCATATTGAATTCCTTCATCTCTCATAACTATCATGTGATCAACATAGATAACTAGAATTGTAATCTTTCCTTCATTTTTCTTTAAAAACAAGGTATGATCTTGGTTGCAATGTTGATATCCAAAAGCAAGTATTGGTTTGGTAAATCTATCAAACCATGCTCGCAAATATTCTCTCTATATTTTTGAAATAATTATTCATCCTTTCAGAGATCGGACCTGGTAAAGAGTATAACACTTTTGTCTAATCATAAGTTATTTTTTTAGTAAGTTTCTCTTTGTCTCTTTTTCTAGAATTAGTTTTAGGGAAAGAGTTGCACGCTCATGGTAGGGTTTTTCATGTGAGGTTTTTGGGGAAAAAAAGTATTCGTTAGTTTGGGAGCATGGTCTTATGCTTAGATAATTGATCAGAATATTTTATATACAAGTTTAGCCTTCATGTGAGAGTAGTGAAGTTGAGAGTTTAAACTTGATTAAGTAAAGTTAAAAAGGTAATGAAAGTTAGGTTAATTGTTATAGCACACTAGGCTAGAATATTTAGATTATCTCGATGTAACTTGATCACAGTTCTATATGTTTTACAAGGATGTTATTTTAATGGGAATTGTTAGAATTGTATATTTTGAAAAGGTGAAAAATATGTTAATGTGATAATTTTGATATATTAACTATGACTTTTTTATGCTGTGAAGGTTATTGGGGAGTTTAATTTATGTTGTCAATTGTGGTAAAGTTAAAAATGTAATGAAAGTTAGCTTAATTGTTATAGTACATTAGGTCAGAAGATCTAGATTATTTGGATGTGACTTGGTCATAGTGATATATTTTTTACAAGGATGTTATTTTAATGGGAATGATTGGAATTGTATATTTTGAAAAGGTGAAAAATATGTTAATGTGATAATTTTGATATATTAACTATGACTTTTTTATGTTGTGAAGGTTTATTGGGGAGTTTAATTTATATTGTCAATTGTGGTGAATAGAATAGTTGTAGAAGTTGTTGATAAATTTGTTTGGACCGAGTGTGAAATTGATTCGGATTTTTGCTTAAGTTCTTTGAGATATATATTGATTTAAATATATAATGAGTTTAGGGTAGATAAGTTTAGTTTGATCAAATTAGATTGAAATGATTTGATAGATTTTTTTTTGAACTTGTTTACCATGTGAATATATAAGTGTTGAATTTGCTTTATTTTTGAAAAAGGAGTTTTGTTAAAATTGAATAATCATATGATATTATCACTCGAGTGAACTATCTCTCTCAAGTGAACTATCTCTCGCTCAAGCAAAATTTTAACAGTAAGCTAGATTAACTCTTGGTCACATTTTTACATTTTTACTTAAGTGAGACTTTTCGCTCAAGCAAAAATTAGACAGTGCTTGTGGAGGTACTCTTTCTCTCTTTTTTTTCACTCAAGTGAGGTTTGTGTCACCCAAGTGAAATCGAAACTGGAAATTTGAGTTGACCTTGGGTCAATTTTTCACTTCAATGACAAAATTTTCACTTTAGGAACGAAATTTTTTCCCCAATAATGAAATATTCACTCAAGCAAAATAAATCAAAAAATCACCTTACTCTCGGTCAGGAGATTTTCATTTAAGTTAATAAAAAGGAAACTTATTTTTTTTTAAAGGTATATTTTGTTAATTGAATGAGTATGATAGTTATATACATATATAGATAATGTAGTATGAAATGATATATGTTTGGTTGTGTTATACATATAGTAACTTGTTTATAATGACTTGTGAGATGTAAATATGTGTTAATTGATATTGATGATGATATATAGAATTTGAAATATGATTTAAAGTTTAATTGTATAGGAATAAGAATATATATTATTTATGTGGTGAATTTAATGTGATGTATTATAAATATAGATATTTTTATAGAGAGAATATCATGTTGAGAGTTTAGGTTGTTTATTAAATTTGAGATTTTTTATTTGACTCTATTAATATTTGACTCACATAGATAAAATTATAGGTAGTGAGAGTCAAAAGATATCTTAATCTGTGAAAGAGAATTATGTCTTGTAAGCCATAGAAATTTACCATCTCACGTTACTGGATATGTTCCTATTATGTTACTTTGTTGTGAGACAACTTAGTGAAAGTAGTGTGATAGTCATCGATCTCCAAATTTAATTCAATGCATGCGTAGAGTCAAGTTTCTATAATATTGATATATATATAAATTATATGTGAGATGTAACCAATGGGATGAGAATTTAACAATATTATATATATATATATATATATATATATATATATATATATATATATATATATATATATAATTATCTTGTAATGATTAATATAAGGGTAAATAGTTTTTTTAAAGAAAAGAGAATAAAATTAAAATTTGAAATATCAAAATTGTAATATAATAAAATAACTTCTAATATTATAGATTTCATGACATTTTATTCCAACTTTAACTTCTTTTTTCTCCGAATAGAAATACTCGCCGAATTAAAAATAGTCACATTTTTATAATTATCAAGTGGCAATTTATCCATTCTACAATCCATTTTTTTAAGCATTCTACGCATCCCTCTTGCTTCAACACGTTTCTCTATTTATTTTTTTTCTCCATGAAATCCTCATTCAAATGTAGGACCTAGTTACGGTCTAATCTCAAGCTATAATATGAGATTTGGTGTGATGAGATTGTCATTCTCTCTTTATATTGTTTCACACCACTAGTAGTGCTGCCATATTATGTGGTTTATGATAGAGCAATAATTTTGATTAGGTATGAGAAATTGTTGCTTCTTGCTTAAGTTATGGTTAATATATTTTGTTTGAAAATAAATATAGTACTATAGTTTCTTCACTATGCTCTTTTTATATGAAAAAAAAAAAACAACTTTTCTTTCACCCTTCACAGTGTTCATTTTTCATTTTATATTTTCTGGCTTGTGCTCTTCTCTCATGAGCTATAGATATGGGAATGTGTATTCATCTTGTATCATTGGTCTTAACAAATGTTATTGTGAGGGTAGAAAAGAAAGAAAATAAAGGAAAAATAAGTGGAAATTAAAAAGAAGAGAGTAAAAAGTGAAAAAAAAATTGTAAAAGTTTGTGAGTGATTTTTTATTGATATAATAAATTTTAAAAAATACATATTTGTAAAATAACCAAATTACTCTCATTATTATAAATTAGTTTTAATTGAAAATTTTAATTTTAATATTATTATTATTATTATATTTACTTTGATTATTAATTTTATTATTATATAAATTTATTTTACTATTTTATTATTACTATTATTTACTCTTTTTTATTATAATTTTATTAATAATATTATTATTGTATAAATTTACTTTTTTATCATTATTATAATTTAATTTATCATTATTATTATTTATTATTTATTATATTTGTTTTTATTATTATTATATAAATATAATTTTTTTATTATTATATAAGTTTATTTTATTATATTATATGACATAATCGTTTACGTATACAGCATAAACATGATCAATTATGTTACATAACATAATGTACTATTACGTTTGTTATTAAAGTTTAAATTGTAAAATATTAATTTTTAGTTCACTTTATTTGACTTTCTGATTATAAGAGAAGGTGTGCCGAGAGTATCATTTCTGTATCTATGTTGTTGCATTTTTGTTTAAATAAGTGAAAACAGAGGGATTTTATTTGCACACTGAGAAATCATCTGATAGGATAAGCTAAAATAGATAGAAAGGTAGGACATTAACATTAAAGCATAATATAAGTATTAAAACTGGATTCAATTTGATTACGATCACGTGTATGCCAGTGATTGTAGTGGTAGTTGGAAGGATCATAATATAATGCTGTTGTTACTAAAAAAAATGTTCATTGAAAGAAGGGAGAATTAAGTAAATCAAAGTTAATATATTAATAGATAACTAATAAATTGTGATTAATGATATATATATTCTTGTTTGTTTTAAAAAATTAAAATGTTGGAGAAAACTTGTATATTTAAAGGAGATAATTATCATTGAAAATAAATATTAACAAATCAATAAGGAAAAATAAGTCTTGAGAAAGGTCTCTGTTACATATATTAAAAGATTATTTGCTTATTATTCATTGATAAAAACATTATATAAAAATGTGGGAGAATTGGAAACGCGTGTTAAACTTTTTTCTGTATATAACATTTACTTATGAATATTTTCTAATTTAAGTGGTTAATTTTATTATCTTCGTTATTGCAGTTTATTGTATTAGTTTTTTTATTCCTTAATTTTAATTTTTATCGATAAAGAAATAAGTTTATCTCTATTTTGTACTTTAAAAAATCAAACAAGTTATACATAAATAATTTTAAGAATGTTTTCATCTTGTATATGTATTGTCTTTAATATTTAAAATTAATTTCATACGTTTAAATTGAAAATCTATGTTCTATTGCTAAACTAAACAAAAGAATTTCAATAGAAAATGTATTTGACCCATTGTATATCCATTATAATTTGATAACAAGTATAGTAGTAATCATAGAAGTGATAGTTATAATTATGGTGATGGTACCATTGTGAAAGAAGTAATAACACTAAAAATCTTCATAATAATCATGATAATACTAATAGTTTTGTTGAGTATATAAATTGGTATAATAAAGAACACAATATATCAATATATATATATAAGATTGATGACAATAACAACAGTGAATGATATAATTATGATAGTGGTATAATATTTTGAAAGATATAATAACATTAATAATGATCATAACAACCAAGATACTATTAATAGTTTTGTTAATGACGTAGTTTGTATAATAAAAGCATGATGATTATGAAGACATCCATGATGATATTAATAAAGACAAAGACAATGAATAATGACAATAATACGTTTATAATAACTAATGAATATGAGATAATAAAGAAACAAGAAAAAAATTATTATCTAACCATGTTAACTTTTAGTTCAACTATTTCCTCAAACTAAAAGAAATACTATACTACCAAAATAGAATAATCAAAAAAATTAAAAGAAAAAAATATACGAAGAAAATATTATAAATTTTAACCTTGTAAGGCTAATTTTTCACTAATTTACACATGCATGCATAAAAATTGAAAACAAGTGTTGTGTTACTAAAGAAAAAAAAATAGTTTTATAGATTGGTCGTTTTCTACTGTTTAGATCGATTTTAGATAAAAATATTTTCTGAAATAGAATTGAAATAAATAGTAACCTCAATAATATACAATTCAAGCCAATTCAGAGGATTAAAAAAAGATAAAAGTATAAGAAACCATTACCACACTAGTTGATACACTATCAACGAAATATTTTCTTATATCACAGTTCAATATGCCAAAACAAAAAATGTGCAATTTATTAAAAGTCATTGAATTTAAATGAAAAAATTACTAAAAATAATAAAGTACAAAAAAAACTCCAAATTTGGGTTGATAATGTGAAATAAAAACGTAAACTATATATTGTAAAACTTTTTTTTCTCTCGCACTTACTGTATCAATTTTATTTGACATTGCTTTCCGATTTGACATTTTTTTTAATTTATTATATTATTTCTTAAATTATTTTTTATTTTTTTAGATCATTTCACTCTGATGCTGTTACATTATTTGATTGCTTTTCCTTCTTTTTTTTTTTTAAAAAAAAAAAGCATTCTAT
>Ga0209700_100699_pt1 | contig 66141 bp, 29 predicted proteins | sample SiratroredBW_FD_187528 | JGI IMG/M metagenome (GOLD analysis project Ga0209700, IMG submission 187528) | Root nodule microbial communities of legume samples collected from California, USA - Siratro red BW (SPAdes) (version 2) | ecosystem: Host-associated > Plants > Roots > Nodule | place: USA... | reverse complement strand
AAATTTGGAAATGTATAATTCGAAATGCAAATTTGTATTCTGAATTCTGCAATTCAACATGAATGCGAGGTATTTGTTTCACGTAATTATTTTTTTACATTTTCGAAGATATTAAGTTGTGAATAACTATACCCACTTTGATGGTAATGAAAATATATTCAGGAATACAATATCATAAAACTAAAAAAAAGTCTCTTACATGTTTTGCATGCGAATATAATGCTTGATTATATACAAAAGACTAAATTATATACTAGAAAATTAGTCTTTGAAATATATTTACTAATAATCTAATTCATAAAATTTTTGAAAGGGAGATTTAAATCCCTAATATTAATTCGATACCCAGTCTCTCTTTTACTCTTTTTTTTTTCTTTGAACCATGCGTACAAAGATACAGTATTGTTTGTGAATTAATTATTGAAGCTTGAATGTCAAAGACAGACATCACGTATATTGTCTGATCCTGATATTACATCTACTATTGTTGGACAATTAAATGCCACAAATACCCTTCTTTTTTTCCCATATATATTTTCAACATTTGTATAAGATTATACATATATTCACTTTAAAGAAATTATATTTATTAACAGTCATTATTATTATTATTATTATTTTATTTCAAATTTTTTAAAATACCTCATTAAATATTCCAACATAATAGTATTTATTAAAGATAAAATTAAATAAGATTTGAATACTTATGAACAATTAAAAATGCTAATCAATATTAAATTATTTTTAAAGGTCAAACATTGTTTAAGACGGTTATACATATTAGAAGTTTAATAAACTGAAATTAATTAAGGAAGGATCATAAAATTTAGCAGTTTGACCAGTAATTTTCAACCATTGATAAAAAAAAGGTTTAAAGATGATATACACTTATAGTATAAAACAGTTTTGGTAATAGTATCATGTAAACATGAACTATATAGTATGTACCATTTTTTTAGGGTGTAATATATTGTACAAATTATTGACATTGACTTAATTTTTGACATGCCAATTGTATCAATAGATCATGGTGGCAAACACACACTAGAATCTATGATGGTGCTTGTTTGTTAGATACAATATTCCAATTTCTAAGCTCCTTTCACCAACTTTGATCCTTCTGTCACCTTCCTTTTTTCCTCTGTCTTAACTAATAAAATCACTTCAGACATTATTTCTCCCCTCATATCTTTCCAATAATAACCGAATCTAGGTAAAGCAACTCAACCCAAACTAAATTACACATAAAATTTAAACAACACAAACATTTTCCATTTGGGAAAGCAAAAAACAGAGAACGAAGCCTCCTTCTTCCCCCACATACCCTTTCATTCACATTTCTGCAAAACACTAAAGTCAGGGTTTTTCGTTGCCGCGGCTCTTGTTTCACTGGGGATGAGGAATCGGGGTTGGTTTTGGTGACGGAAATGGAAAAGGGTGTGTGGAAGGGTCGGTGGTTTTGGACCAACCTGGCCCTGTTGCACCCTAATGGCAAACACGTGTCTTGGTCGATGGTTTGTGGGGTAATGCTGTTCGGGCTGGGCCTGATTTCCCTCTTGACGGGCCACGTCGCCTCTCATCTCGAATGGTACTCTCACCGACTCCACCGCCGCTCTCTCTACTCCAAACTGGTTCGTAACAGCGTCACAAAGTACCATTGTGTTTGTTGATGCTACTGATAATGATAATACTAACCGTGTTTTAATTGAATGTTTTTAGGATGGAGGTGATGATGCGCCAATTGATATCTGGAAATCGCAGTATTCTAAATACTACTATGGATGCAAAGAGAGGGGACGGCATTTTGGTCGTGAGTGTTCTTGCTTTCTTGTGTTAATCTTCTTGTTGTCTCCTTGTTTTGATGTCTTTTTGTTTGATGTGTTGGCTGCTTATTATGGATGAAGGTTTGTGAAACCTAAAGGCAATTCTGGAATTTTTAGTTTGAGATTGTTGTGATTTTTTCCTTCTTGCTATGTGGGGGGTTTGGTTGCTCTTTTTTCTGTTGTTTGATTTATTTGCTGCTTTGTGTTGTGTGATATGATATTCGTAGGTTAATTAGAGATTCTTGCAATTTTGAGATTATGTTCAAACTTTCGGAGTCCTTTTTTACCTTGTTGTCTCTGATATTTTAGCAAGATTAGGATAGCACATGATACTTTAGGCCAAGAAGAAAGAAGAGACTTTTACTGGGTGTTGTGTGTGAGCTTTCCAGTGATTTGACGGATTTCCATCATATTTCCAGTCTTGCATGCTTTTGGTGTACCTTGTGAGATTCTTAGTATACAAGTATTTTCTACTTCGTTCTCTGATTTTCTCGTGAGAGCCCTGAGTTGTTGTGTTGTACTAGAGTTCAGTAGCCTTCTTCTTTTACCCTAAAATAATAGGTTTGTAACAATAGAAGCGATTCTAGTTTGAAAGTTCTTGGCTGGCATTTTAAGCATGGTGTTTTACTGCTCTTGTATATGGTATAGTTTTACTTCCATGTAACTTGTGACAGCTGAATGGTTTAGAAAACTTTAGATGATTTCCCCTTTTTCTTTAACTTAATTTGCCTAGTCATCATCTTCTTTTATGTGCTTTTTTTTTTGTATTTGTTTTGCCAAGAAATGCATTCCTTATGATTTGGCTGAACTATTTGATTTTTCTACATGACACTTTCTATCTTATTTTGGTTATTGGATAATATAGCTGCTGTACGTGAGCGCAAGTCCAAGGGCTACTTGCTGATTGCAACAAGTGGAGGACTTAACCAACAAAGAACTGGGGTAAGTAGGACGCAAGTTTTATGATATGGAATATTTTCATTGAAACATCGTAAGAATTTTCTGTAAGCTCTGATAGTCACTGGTAGTGATCAGCTGTACCTGTATGAATGAAAAATATTGGTCCATTTGGTGGTCTCTCCTATTCATTAAATCATGAAAAAAAACATATTTCCTTTAGGTCATTGGTTCTGTTTCAGTTGTTTTTGGAGTATATGAGGCTCAGATTCTGTTTGAAGTCATGATGATAATTTGTCTTTCTTTTTTTCTCAATTAAATTGATTCATAAGCTCTCCCTGTGGAAATGACAATGCTATTCTTGCCTCCAGATAACAGACGCTGTTGTGGTTGCAAGAATTCTCAATGCTACACTAGTTGTGCCTGAGCTGGATCATCACTCTTTTTGGAAGGATGACAGGTAAACTGCATTCAATATTCTGAATACAGCTAACAAAATCAAGTCAACAATCTTTTCTTTTAATAACAATATTTTTGGTTGAATACAGTGACTTTGCCAATATTTTCGATGTGAATTGGTTCATTACGTATCTTGCAAAAGATGTTACTATTGTTAAACGAGTTCCTGATAAGATTATGCGGTCAATGGAAAAACCCCCTTATACAATGCGTGTCCCAAGGAAATCAGAACCTGAATATTATCTTGATCAAGTTTTGCCAATACTCTCGAGAAGACGGGTAATGGCACTTTTATTATGATTGATATATGTTTGAACTTTCTTACTTATCTCCCTCGAAAGTGTTTTGATTCTGTAAATGACTTGCATATTGAATTGTAAGTTTTACTTTGTCAGTTTTGATCATTCCGTTTTCTTTGGCTATTCTTCAGGTTCTGCAATTGACAAAATTTGACTACAGACTTGCAAATAATCTTGATGACGAGCTGCAAAAATTACGTTGCCGTGTTAATTATCATGCTTTGAGATTTACAAAACCTATACGAGAACTTGGTCAAAGAGTTGTAATGAAAATACGTAAGATGGCTAGCCGTTATGTAGCAGTCCATTTGAGGTTTGTCTCATGAAACTGATGTGTAAAGTTCAAATTCAACTTCCATCTAAATCATCGTTGTGTGCTCTGGCATGCAATCACTTAAATTTTGTAGATCTTAGAGCTGATTTTCTTTCCTTTGATCTCTTGCTCTCCCAATCACACGCATTTTCCACTCTTGTCTTTTTTAATATTTTGAGCTGTTTCAATCTGGTTGATTTAACTTTCCCCTGTTCACAATTCCTATACGATTTTCTGAAATTTGAAATTGTGAAATGTCCAACGCAATTTAATAATAGCATTGTGGCAGGTTTGAACTGTGGTCATTTCCTTCACAAAAGGTTAAGGATCTCATTCATAATTATTCATGGCAGGTTTGAGCCAGATATGCTAGCATTTTCAGGTTGTTATTTTGGTGGGGGTGAAAAAGAAAGACATGAGCTCGGTGAAATCAGGAAAAGGTGGACAACATTGCCTGTAAGACTGCAATCCTGACTTGTAATAACAAAATATTTTCTCAGTTGTGCTGAAGTTCCGAAGCACTTAAAACTAGTTATTTCTTTGCTGATATTGATGAAGCATGACTTGTGGTAAAATAGGATTTGAGCCCTGATGGAGAGCGAAAGCGTGGGAAATGTCCTCTTACTCCTCATGAAGTGGGATTAATGCTGCGAGCGCTGGGTTTTACAAATGACACATACCTCTATGTTGCATCAGGAGAAATATATGGTGGGGATGAGACCATGCAACCTCTCAAAGATCTTTTCCCCAACATTTATACAAAGGAGATGCTTGCTGAACAAGAGCTCAAACCTTTTCTTCCGTACTCTTCCCGCCTTGCTGCTATTGACTACATCGTTTGTGATGAAAGTAATGTATTCGTCACTAACAATAATGGTAACATGGCCAAAATCCTAGCTGGACGTAGGTAAGAATACATGGTGTCATCCTTTTATTCTTCCTTTATGTTTCAAAAAGAAATACGATGAACATTGCTCTTGTCCTTTTTTGCGAATCAGGAGGTATATGGGTCACAAAAGAACCATCAGACCAAATGCGAAGAAGCTTAGTGCACTGTTCATGTCAAGGCATGAGATGGACTGGGATACATTTGCAAGTAAGGTTAAAGCATGCCAAAGAGGATTCATGGGAGAGCCAGATGAGATGAGACCTGGACGAGGAGAGTTTCATGAATATCCAAGCACATGTGTGTGTGAGAAACCGTTTATGGATGATCTGAACCAAGATGGCACCCGTCCGCCTAAACTCGCAGCCAACAATGTTACAATGAAAGCAGACAATTTAATGGATGGCGAAGAAAGTGCCCTACGAAGGGGAAATGGGAGAAGGGCCAGCACGAGATAAATAAACTTGAGTAAGTTTGGTACAGCGTTGGTAATCGGATGAAGAAGAGAAATAAGACATTGTTGATGGCTAGAAACGCCCTTCGGCAACTCCTCCATTTTAAAGTCTGATTTGGCAACAATCAAGTTAGCGGGTAATTTAATTAGTCATTGGCCATGGTGAAAATCCTCTTTATTCAGTGTGAATGGCTCAATTCAGACTCATGTATAGAGCAAAGCGTGGGAGACATTAACGCGTTCCAAATGTTAATAATAGATATGTCTCATAGGTAATTTGATTTTGCAACAAAATTAGTTTTTCCCTCGTGCTTATTCGAGCCTGTCCGCTTTGTCTCATGAGATTGCCTAATGACTATCTCAGGCATTCCACATTGAAAATTCTAGTAAATTTTCCTTTTGAAGAGGTTATAATTAAAGTCACTGTATAGATTCACCTATGATTCCACCAACCATATCTGAATAACTACTCATTGATCCATTTCATTTTTCCTAATTATCATTGCTGCAGATAAGAGCGGCAAAAAGGATAACGAAGTACAACGGGAAACGAACGCAAGTCGACATTCAAGGAAGGAGAGGAACATCACTTTACCATTTCATCATATCAACAAACCTTTCTCTAAAGTCAACATGGATAAATTCCATATACAGCCCACATGATTGAATTAAATCATTTTGTAAACAACATAAAATCAATATTAACATCTACTGCACTAGTCTGCCTAAAACAAAGGAAACAAGAATTTCCATTCTTATGTTCCCAACTATAAATAAATATACACATCTATGCCGAGTGTATTGTTTTGTTCAACTAAACCGCACATTGCAACTTCTCGTTTAACCTTGGTTACCTGTGGCAGTAAAAAAGTTGAAATGTTATTCAAAAGGTTACTACGAAGGCAGGCTTCTCACTCGAAGAATTATATACAAATTCTCACCCTCTAGAAGTATTCCGATTCTGGTTTTTGTGACCCTTTTCATGTGAAGCAGAAGGAATCTTCGAGATAATTAAAGAGCTCTGCAATCCTTCTAATAGCTGCCAACCAAAAGTCAAAACCATCAGACTAAAAAAAAGACAACGATACAAAAATAGGTCTTTTACAGATTACACAATGGAAATGGCTTTATTATAGACGCAGAAAATAAAATAAGATGCATCCTTGAACAACCAATTTCAGTTAACGTCGGGCATGATCTTACTCTAGAAGTTGGCTGAATCCTGCGATTGGATCTCCGAGGCTCAGCGATATCAGATGTTGACTTCACAGGATTTCCATTGAAAGCTTTTTCCTCATCAATCTTAGCCAACCTTCCACCACCAGCAGGCGCAAGTTTTCCTTTGCTTGCCCTTGATGTTGATGTCTTTTTAGTGGGATTGGAATCAGTTAAAGACTCAAGGGACGAATACAAGATTGGTCCAACCCCAGCTCCAATGTTTCCAGAATACGACGCTCTTTCCACCTGATTTTCACCCTCAGATACATTCTTAAAATGGCTTGAAGAATCCTTGATTCTTTCTGCACGACTTGTCACATCATTAGAACGAGAGTTTGATAATGTGTTTTCTTTCGGTGGGATCACTCTACCCGAAACACTCTGCAGTTTTGCAGACTTAATAGCGGGCCTGGAGCCAGCTCCAAGCTTTTCCTTGGTATCATTTTTTGAGCTGTTTTTCAACCCACGTGATCCACCCGTACCTTGAGGTACCAGGAAATTTGAAAGCTTAACCGAATCATTTCCATCGTTGATCTTACTTGTCCCATCAGCAACGTAATGCTTGCTTACTTCCATAAATTTCCTTTTCTTTCCAGGTTTAGGAATACCAAAAGCCACTCTTGATCCTTCTTTTGGAAGACCAGTCCTTACCATTCTGTGTGCATCAGATTTATTTTCATTCTTGCTGTTCTTCCCAATATTGAACACTTTATTATTTTCAGTCAAGTCCAGTAACCTCAACTCGCCAGGATTTGCTGACTCCAGGGCATTAGTTCCTTTCGGAATCCTGTCCTTACCTTTTACCTCTACTTCAGGACTACCTAACTTGAGCCGTTTTTCACGAGGTGTATCACCCTGCATGCAAAACGTACAACTCAGTGCAGGCATGCTTAAAATTAAAGCATCAAAGCAGGTTGCAAACAAAGTACCTCATGCGTTAAACTGTCATTTGCACCAACCTTGGGAGCCTCAATCCATTTCCCATCCTTCCAAATAAAAGACTGACGCAGATGCCAAGCTCTGAAAAGTGATGTTTTTCCAGTAACTGCAGCAAACCAATTAGACAGTGTTTCAAAGGGGCCGAATCTACACAATGTAATCACGATATTCATTAATGTTTTAATCAAATCATGTACATACCTGGGAAGTGAACAGTTATTGTCTTATCTCTCTTGTTCTGATCTGTTATAACACCCTCCTGCCAGCTGATAACAAACAATCAAATGAGATAGCTACAGTGAAATATAGGAGTATTATATAGAACTATGGCCCTGTTTGGATAAGCTGAGATGATAAATTGATTTTAACTTATGGAATAGGCTTAATTTGTTTTATTTTATTTTCTTCACCTAAAACTGTATGAAGTTTATTTAAACAGAACCTATGTTGGAAATATTAATTAAAAGAAATGATGCTTCCGTTCAAAACACTAAGAATTTGCAACTTCGAAGTTTCTACAAGACAGGCTAATATCAGGATGAGTTGAATCAGATCTTTTCCTGCACACTTTGAAAGAACCAAATGTTGAGCAATCGCCAAATTATTCAACAAATTATTTTTCAGTCTCATTCTCCCCAGTGTTATCCCCTTAAAAAATTCCTACCATTAAAGAGCCTGTTTATTGGTATTATCTGAAAAAATTCCCTAGGATGGTGCAATAATGATTACTCCGTGCAATGAATCCATTCTCTTGTGCAAATTTTCTGAACTATAATTAATAAAGATATAGCAACTTTACAGTCCCAACAATCAAACATTATACAGCAGATACAATCAGTGGTCCATAGAATTATGACAAATAAATCTGTTACTTCATTTATGTTGAAAGGATAATTGGAACTAGATCGCTTCCTCTAATTCTGTTGATTAGTGTCAAAACAAATAAACCTTAAATGCACTAGAAAGAGTCACAGGAAAATAGAACTTAAAACATTATTTATTTATATAAGCTATCTATTATCACCAACACTAGTTTCTATTCCATAATCATCACTTGAAAACTGTAGAACTATACCTGTCTTCTACCCATGCATCAACCCTATCCCCAACAGACCAGGAATACTCTACCATAGCTGCCCTCTGTCTCTTCCTTGTTCCTTCATTGCGCATACCAGATATATTACTAGCAATGCGTATTCTGGGAGGTTTGTCTTCATCACATTCAGTTGAAATCCATTCCTTCAAAGGCCCTGCACCTGTAAAACAATTTTTTTCTTGATTTTCCAACCTAAATTGAGAATTTATGCATTAACCTATGGCAATCACCAGAAAAATATCAAGGTCAACTGGCTCTTGCAAATAGTACAAAAATTGAAAAAGAAACTCGTGTAGTTTGTCTCACATGTCAAGTAATAAAGGTATTTTGTTCTCAAAAACTAACCTTCATCATTTACAGGCAAATCGTAGCTTACATAAGCTTTACCATCCTTCACACTTAATACTTTGGCTTTGTACCATGCTGCTTTAAATCCTTCTCCATCTTTGAAAACCTGAAACATATGATTGCTTCAGATAGCCAGGAAAACATATAATTTAAAACCAGTTCCGAATTGGAAATGTAGCATCTAATTTTAATTATAAACTATGAAATAATCATCGCCAAAGATGTTATGCTCAAAATGAAATCAAATGGCTATGTCTAGTTACTCTAATCAAATTCACTATAAAAAGTAACTCATGAAATCAACCTCTACAGGCGAGCCCTCCTTTATGTTATCTTCCTCCACATCTTCAGGTCTATGGCCAGCTGTAGAAGTAGCATGTATTTCAATCTCAGATTCAGGAGGCATGTCAATTGGATTGACTAGAGTTGGTCCTTTTGAGCTCTTTTCATGGATATTAACAGAAGAAATGCCATCAATGAATTTCATATGGTCCTGAGATATCTCACTACGCACTGTATGAAAAGGTGACTTCTCACTTGCAGCAGTCTTCTTCCCCATTTCATCAGATGAAATATCTCTATCACATACCTTAGAAGTTTCGGGTCTGTCTCCAATATTGTCAGAGCTAACCAGACCATTGGTCATGTCTTTCAACAAGCCAACTTGCTGACTGGATTCTCGGGCTGCATTCCAACAACCCTCTGGACCAGCTTCTACTAAGTCATTTAATGCCAAAGGATCACCCATAGTTACAATCTTTCCAGCCTGGGATACAGCTTCTGCTGCCAGCTCAGCAGCCTTCACAATAGCATCCATATTTTCAGCTCGTTTTCTGGCAGCTGAAGCAGCTTCCATTCTCTTCCTTGCAGCCTCCTTTGCAGCTTCGATGATAGAACTAGAGCTATTCGTTCCAATAGTACCCTTCAAGATGGACGCAGGGGTTGCTTTTCCCAAGTTACTCATACCCTCTGAACAAGAAATTTGGCAAGAACTTTCATAACCAGATGAGACTAATGCTTCATCAGCCATTAATTTTGCATGCAATGCAGCATTTGATGCAACATTGGCAGCAGCAGCTGCTGCCTTTGCAACAGCAGCAGCAGCAGCAACTGCTACTGCAGCAGAAGCTAATTTGGCCTCAATATCTGACAGTCCAGAATTTTTTTGTTTATCCAACTGTTTCCATATCTCCAGGCTATGATTCACAGCAGCAGCAGAAAGAGCAGAAGCATCCTCGGCACTTTCTCTTGCCTGCTTAACCTTTGTAAGAGACTCGTCTGACAGAATCCTCATCTTAACATTCCAGTCACTTTTGAGGTGATCAGCAAGAGATAGAGGAGTTACAGACACAACTGATTTTTCAACAGTAGTTGTGGGCACATTCCCAACAGAAGCAGTGGCAACAGCAGTAGATATGTGGCTGCTTACAACAGGAGTCGGTACTACTTGAGACTGCAAATGAATGGTTTTCAGGCCAAGATCCTCGGACACCATACTTTTTTTTCTTTTTTTGGGTTTTGGATCTGAAGAATGCTGAGCATTCAATACCATCACATTGTTTGTATCATGCAGAGGGGTAGTAGCCATAAAGACACTTTGTACGACTGCACTGGAAGATGGCAGACCAAGAGGAGCATTTTTATTACTTGGAGGAACAGAAGACCCTTTGACAGAATTGAACTGAACAGCATCTGTGAGAGTTAAAGCAGAAATATGGGAACTGCTGTTATCAGAGGCAGGAATTGGAGTCCATGATCCACGAAGGGGGGTTTGGGATAACCAAGATGTGTTATGTCCATGAAAGTTCCTGAGAGGTGGGGTTTGATAATGTGAAGTAAATGCCTGTGAATAATCCACAACAGAACCTCTTGCAAGGGCACTTTGAAGGGAATCACAGGAAGGAGTTTGTAAACTCCAAAGGGGTGATGAAAGGGGTATTAATGGGTTGGCAACTGTCGGAGTAGCCTTGTTGCTGGCTACACCAAGAGGTGAAGAGATACCTTGAAGTGCATTTTGCTTAACTGCTACATCAGTGGTTCTTGGACCTGCAGATCTCATTTCTATTTAGTTACACAATCAAATTAGAGAAAAAGAAAATCAAATAAATTAATATATGTATATTAATATAGGATACCAGATCTTGATTGCAGAGGCGTTTCCAGGTTCATAGGATGAGATTTTTTACCATGCTGCCTCTCCATGCAGGAAAACCAGGCATTCTGCCAGACGCTCCTTCCACCATCTAAAAGCACAATGATACTCAATAAATTGTACAAACAAAAAAGAGAAATGAGCACATGCAAAAGGAACATGATTTAGATAAAAACCTGGGCCCCCAAAAGCAGATATCATGTACGCCTCATCAGGTACCATGCCTTGACTGCAGCAACATCAATCAATATAAGAAATAGTAGGCGTTGTTGATTATCATACAGGAGAGTGCAGAACATATCAAGCCACCTAAACAGATTACTATCTCATGAAGATACACAAGTCCTTTGCTTTAATATAGTATATTGATTGAATGAGCATAAAATAGGTGTAAGGCTCAACACATCAACTAAATATGAAATCCCTAAAACAAAACTGGATCCCATTTTTAATTAAGCATGGGGGTTCAGGAGAGAAGGTACGCAATACTTGTGGTGGGGAATGGATGAAAAAATATAATTCATAGGCATGTGTGCACATGACATCCATGTAGCCTCCATGACAATTAAGAAATTAAAATACAAAATATAGCCAATATTTGAACTCACATCAACGCCCCATAGACAAAGATCTGTGCACGCAATTGTATTTGTTGAATATCCATGAAAGGCTGTTGAAACAGAACAGGTGGAGAAGCAGAAGAGTTCAAATCGGGAAGGCTAGAATTGGAAACATTTAAAATAGCAAATTGCTTTGTACTGACAGAATCAACATGCCCATACTGCTGCACATCATTCAATTGCATCACCTGGAACCCAGGTGACGGGCTCAAAGACACGCTAGTTGATCTATTCCCTCTTTCTGAATGTCTTCCCAGACTTTTTCCTTTATTTCCTTTCCTAGAAGTTTCCTTTCCAGCTGTCTTATTAGAGGATCGCCTAGGTTTGCGTTCAGGTGTCCCTTGAGAAACGGAATGTGCCATGACACCATCAGATATTTGTGGACTCCCAACGGAGATATTTCCAGCTACTTTGGTTTTGGGAGTACCTACTACAGAAGCCAGTAGAGATTCCTCTCCAACCTTCAATAATAAGAACCGAAAAAAAAGGGAAAAAGTGAGTGCATTGGAATTTGGAATGAAAAATGTAGAATTTATTGTATAATGATTTTTTTAAGAAACCTCTCCTGAAACTAATAATGATATAAATATTAAAGAGAATAGATTTCAGATAATAATGCCTTTAGACTGATTGTGAACCACAACAGGGATTACCAATGAAACTTTGTTGGCTGCAGCTCGTTGCCTCTTGCCAGGATTTGTTCCTTTGGTGGTCTTTCCTGAGGCATTTTTTTTGGACAAATTTGCCACAGGAGATAAGCTTTTCTCTTCTTTATATGCATCATTCCCCTTAGGATCATGATTGGTCGACATGTTCAATGCATCCTTATTTATGCACTCAGAAATTGAAGGGTTTAGATGAGCAGAAGCCTTAACTTGATTCATGTCTTTTTCAGTTTCAGGTTGGCTTCGAAATGTAACAGGGGCACCACAAGCATTATCAGTATGGTTGGCAGGACTGCCTCCAGTTTCATGCAACTTGGTGCAAGAATCAGGTAAAGAAGATTTGGAACCTTCATTTGCGGATAAATCTTCACCTACAAAATTAATTAATCATCTTATAGGTGCAGAAGCCAGAAGCATTTCAATAAGATTTTAAACAGGAGGAGATGCATGTTACAACTATAAAACTAACACAATTTGCACGTTACATTCAACAATTCTCTCACCATAAGATAGGGTAACTCTATTACAGGACAGGAGAAATCAGTAAACAATTACCAAACATTTCCAACGTTCATCAGAAGTTCACTACTTGCTTTGCTGTGCAAGGAAACTGCCAGCAAAAAATAAAAAAAGAACAGGGGAGGTCCAAAAATAATTCAACGAGTAGACGAGTAAAAAGGAATAAGAATGCCATCATATGCAATAAGCAGAGACCACTGCTCTCGGGCACATATGACAAAAATAAAGAGATGGGGTGATGCGGAGTGAAATATGATCATCATAAGCATGGTAAGTCAACATTCTGACAACACTAACACAAATAATACTTGTGACTTGTTGTGACGTGAGAATCTCAGAAGAGTCATCTCTTAAGTCCATCCCTCTTCTGTACATTTTTCCATCTCATTCTTTACAAATGGGAGATTTGCTCCTGATTTTGCTTTTGGAAGGATGTGTTCCTAAGGACCTTCTTTTCATGAACTCTTCTTCACAAAAGAGAGCAAGTTTCTCATTTTCACTTTTTGTTGAAAAACAGTCCTTAAGGTTCAATCAAAAGCATTTTCAATAAACTAACAAATGTTCTAGGGTGGTAATAATATAAGCATTTTCAACATGTCTTCCATTTTACTTTTAGTCGCAAAACAGTCCTTATTTGCTTTTCTCCCCTGATTTAACTTCCACTTTTCCTTGCCTCCGTTTCTGCTTAATCAATCACACATGTATATCACAAGTTAATGTACTAGTTTCTAGTTTCTTATGGAGAAGAAAACTGACAAGTCCCATAAGCCAATGCTGAATTTAAGATCAGTTATCAAACCAGCAATCCACAAGGAAGCCAAAACAAGGGTACACTGCAACTTTAATTCTAGATATACTGCAGAGGCTTCTCTTACTCCAGATATTTTTTTGCATGGTGCAGAAAAAATCTCACAAAGACATTAAATGATTTGAACCCCTTGTAGTTTAGAATTAGTTTGACATCTAAGAAACAACAAAATGACTACTTTAAAATAAAATAGTAAAGCATTCTTCAACAACACAACACTGAATTTTTTATTTTTTATTTTGTTAAAACTTCATTAAAAGCACCAAAAAGTAATAAGAGGAAAGAATATAACAGGAACAGCGTTTCTTATTGTGTGCAATAATAAACAGACTGAAGAATAATCAGATACTCGTGATATTGTATTTCATGAATTGATATATAATGACAATGCTTCGCTTAAGCTTACATAATGTAATCAATAGTCATGAACAGTGAGAACATAAGCAAAGATCATTCAATTAAAAAAAGTAGATAAATTTTCATAATCGGTAATGTTCTACTAGGATGGCCACATAAATCTCATACAACAAACTACAGAATTTTAAAGAATACCTGATATTGTTGAGGATGACTTGTCATGGAACTCTTTTATTGTCTCCTTGTCATCCTTGGTAAAAGAAACGGCAACTTCATCACCCTGCTTCTCTATTGATTCACAGAGAACTAGAGCCACACCAACCTCTTTTGCACAGTCCTGATCAACCTTATCACTAGGTGTCTCTTGAGGTTTACCCATCTCTCCAGAAGCAGTGATCACACAACTGCTTATTGTCTCGTCCAACAGTTGTCTTGATGTATCAGAAAAATGTAATTTTTCAGTTCCAGTAACAGGACAAGGAGCGGTTTCCTGTTCAGAAGACCCAACAGGAAGAGCTGAACTCACATCATATGCTATTTTAGCTTCAGATCTTGCCTCATTGGCTCTTTTACCTTCAGAGCTAACTTCAATGCATATTTTAGCTTCAGCGCTTGCTTCATTGGTTACTGTAGCTTCAGCACTTGTTTCATTGGCTAAGGTAGCTCCGGCACTTGTTTCATTGGCTAAGGTAGCTTTGGCGCTTGTTTCATTGGCTAAGGTAGCTTTGGCGCTTGCTTCACTGGCTACGGTAGCTTCGGCACTTGCTTCACTGGCTAAGGTAGCTTCAGGGCTTGCTTTATTGGCTAAGGTAGCTTCTGCGCTTGCTTCAATGACTAAGGTAGTTTCTGTGCTTGCTTCATTGACTAAGGTAGCTTCTGCGCTTGCTTCGTTGGCTAAGGTAGCTTCGACGCTTGCTTTGTTGGCTAAGGTAGCTTCGACCCTTGCTTCACTGGCAAAGGTAGCTTCGGAACTTCCCTCATTGGCTAAGGTAGCTTCAGTACTTGCCTCATTGGCTAAGGTAACTTCAGTACTTGCCTCATTGGCTAAGGTAGCTTCCGTGTTTTCCTTTTCATCAATAGAAGCAGACCCAACAAGCATCACTCCTTGAACTTCAGAATGATCTGTAACTCCAAGTGTGGATACAACTCTGCTAGGTGGCGTCTCACAGGATGTTGAACTGATATTTTCTAATATATATTGTGAGTCTGAAAAAATAAGATAAAAAAACATGTCGTTAAACCATATAATAACTTGGGTCATATCTTTGTGTTTAATCAACTCTATTTTGTTAGTATACCTGAAGTATTGACAGGCTCAACATCATCTGAAATTGTGGCAGTTGTCAATTTAGTTTCCATGTTACCTGTACTAAGAGATGATGAACTAACTCCCGAATCAAGATGATGGGGTTGCCCAACATTGCAATGCATTACGCTGGAATCAGAATTGGCCTTTTTATTCGCTAGGTCAATGGCAGATATATCTTGACAAAAGTTTCCATGGTCACCCTGCTTGTCAGGCTCATCATTTTCACATATTTGTGTTGCCTCAACCAAAATACATGATGTTGTAGAATCCACTGCACTTGCGGAACCACCTGCTTTGATATCATTATTCCCTTTATTAATAGTAGAAGTGCTATTATCCCCAATAGCAAAAATAGATGCCTCCGACTTACTGAATAAAAGCTCTGTATCCATCTGGTTACCAATGTTCACTAACTCATTTTCCTTAGAATCACTGCTTTCGCTATGTGTAGTCTCAACAATACCCTCATTCTTCTGAAAACTAGGACAAGTACTACACTCAGATTTGCTGACCCCAATTATTTGCCCCTCAGAACTGGAATCATCTTTAATTGCAACAATTGGTGAATCACTTGTACATACAGCAGATTGATTATCCACAATTGTATCTTCCTTTGCATTGCTCCGAGACAAATCTCTGAAACTTGCATCTTCATTGCATCTTCCTGTGTTCTGAAAGTCAGAAATACCATCATGTACCATGCCCAAGGAGCCCCCTAAACTACTTCGAGAAGTCTCCAGGCCTTCAACTACATTGCAACGTTCCAATGCTTCTTCCATAGGAATTGAACAAAGAGGTTTATCAGAATGATGTTTTTCACTCCCAACTGCATTTAAATTCGAAGTTCTAATGTCAGCATCAGAATCTTTGTTAATCGCAAAAGAATCCAAATCTTGCTCATTAGTTTGCATCTGTAAAGAACTTTGCTCCTTGTGACCCATGTCAACTACATGACTTTGCACATTTTGAATCTTTAATACTTCACAAGTAGAAGAGATATTCGCTATAGAAGTTACAGTAATACTATTCTTTGCCCCAGAAGCAGCTGAGTCCTCTTGAGTTTTTTCTTCAAGAGAACCATCAGCCACAATCTCAACTTGTCCTTGATTTGCATCATCACTTTTGTGATCAGTAAAGGGAATCCCCCTAGCCACAGGCAAGACAACATTTCCCAGTATATCATGTGGTTGCAGATTACTTAAACTCCCATCAATGGACAGTTCACCTTGGGAAACTACAGCCTGAGATCGCTCCCTTTCTTCTTCCTTTATTCCAGCCAAGTTTTCATGGATAAAATCTGGTGGCTGTAAATCACTAATGCTATCTTTATACTCATTTCTATCGTTAGGTTTTGGATCAGGCTCCATTTGCTTAGCTAAGCATGCCAGTTCATCAAAGGCATTAGATTCCTGTATATCAGTTTCTCTAGGGATAAATTCCTCCTGTCCAACAGATTTTAATAGCATTTCAACAGATTCCGAGGAAGTGGCCTCAGACCAAACATTATTATGCCTTGAAATAGAGCAAGATTCAGCAGCAGTTGAACCAAACTCTATTCCACTACTCCCACGGGAGTATGCGTCAATCCACTGGTTATCTTCGTTACTTTCAATACCAAGGAAAACTTCAGTTTCAACTAAACTATCAAATCTTAAATGCCCTTGAAGGCTTTCGTCCAGATCAAACTTAGGGAGAGCATAAGGCCTTAAAACAGGAGGAAATTTTGTGCTCCCTTCACCAGTTATATGGAGTTTCTGGCTTTGAAAATCATTGTCATCATAATCCATGGATGTATCCCTAAAACAAATAAACATATTAGAATAAGAGAAATAAGTCAAATGACTAGAAATCCATGCTTAAATTTGATATACTAATATTCATAAAAAAAACATATGTACATACAGACAAATTCACAAGCAGATGTACATGTACAAGATCCACCAGACGGAGATACACATCTGTTTCTGGCTGCATGGACTAAACAACGCTGTGATTTTTTTTGAAAGCGCAAGATTAATAATGTTGATGTTAATAGTTTTAGAACAGTGTAGCATAAAAAAAATTAATATTCAACTTTCGAAAGGAAAAAATAAAATCCATCATTTAAATTCTGCATATGCTATTTTGAAAAAATTAAAGTAGCTAACAAGTCTTAAAACTTAACCAAATATGGGGAAAAAATATAATAAATACTAAAAAAGACATTAATGACAAAAAAGGGCAGTTACGTCTACTAGAGAAAAAGATCAGTGATCTCTTATCATTTCTAATAAAAAAATATATTATGGAAGTTCATGATTGGGCAGGAGAAACCCAACTGCACATGACCTGTGCAAAACAAAACAGGGAAAGATAAAGAATGCTTCCCTAAGAAGCCTCCATTAAAATAGAGCAGACCAACCAGAGCAGCACAAGGTTAAATACTAGAAATGGGACTTTTGGTTATGGATGCTCAATGGGTCCTCTGATCTAGATTTAGAAACTAAAGTGGCCTTTGCCCAACCGGATCTAATCCAGAAACCCCAAAACTAACTGCCTATGTCTACCACCCATGTCTCTGAAGTGCCAAAACTGAGATGCACCACACCGATATACTAAAAACAGAGTCACAAGCACCTGGGAGCTGTATAACTTCACCCACCTAGCCCCCACTCCAGCTGCTATTGATTACTTAGGAACAACCACTCCACATGAAGCAGGTAACATGTAGCCTCAATTTACCCACATCAGATAACAACTTGATCATAAAACATTTGGCAATTACATAATTTAAAATATCATGCCAATTCAAGAATTCCCTAAAATATCAGAATTAAAGAAAAACCAAAAGTCTTATTAAAACAATATCTTGTCACCAATATGAATTAAATGATTATTATTTATAAATATACATTCTCTACAAGTAACACACTTAGAAAGCCACCAGACATTGAGGGGGAGGGGAGCAGCGGCAAATGACTTAATGACTGTCAAGTGGTCTGGGAATGTTGTTTAGAAGAGTATAAAAGGTGGCAAAAAAGGTGTGCATGATAAAAACAGCTAATTGAATACATCAATGTGGTCCATTCATTCACTACACAGAAAGGTTAACACGAGCATCATGTAGTAAGACTAACAAAGCTTCTTCTTCATAGATCACAACCCCGTAGCAACACTCAAGTTAGCTTCTTGTCACAAACCTACTTAATAGAAACAGCACCAATATACGTGACATCAATCATGAACGGCTTGTATAACTAACTTTCTCATATTTCTATCAACCGAAAAACAAAATTAAATGAAAAAAGTAACTTTGATTAGTCAGTATAAAAAAAAAAAATCGTTTCATGACCTATATCATCTTTTTCTTTTCTTGAAAACACACCAGGTTTTCAATTAGATAAAGGATGTCCACTGTGCCAGTTGCGTGATCAATTTACACCCCCCACACACAGCACCAACCTTTCCAACTGACTGAGAAACTATATTTCTTAACAACACATCCTTATAAACCTTCCCAATTAATTTACTGGGATTATCCATCTTGTTTGAGGAATTAAAAGCAGTCAGAGAACAACTCTTCCCTCCGTCAATTAAATTAGTCAGTAACAATAAGAACTAAAAAAAACCACCACTTCGCCGCAAAAAGAAAATCAACACAAAAACAAACCTCTATCTATACTGGAAAAAACAGCAATAAACACCAACCAAACCTAATAAAAAATAGCAAGAACCCTACATCAAAAGAAAAAAAAAAAAAAAAAAAAAAGCTGGACATGAATAGTACCAGAAGAAGAAAGTCTAAAGACGCTACCTCCCTCCATTCGGCGAGGAAATCCAGCCCCTCTGATCTCACCTATTCCTCAATCGTACAATCATCTACTGCATCAACAATTCCCGCTTTGTTACTGCAACCTCGATCAAATAAACTAATTTCGAAAATAAAAAGAGTACGAACACCAACAAGGTCGACGAAGCCTCGATGAAAGCCAGAGACTCACCGGTGATTGAGAGTTCCGGCGGATCGAATTAGGGTTCCGGCGAACGACGGAAAGATAGAGAGAGTAGTGAGAGAAAAAGCGGAAACGACACCAACACGGGAAGTGTGTGACACTTTCCCAGCAGATTTTTTATTTTTGTTTTTCTTTTCTTCTCCTTCTTATATTGTGTATTGTTTCCTATTAGCATTAAATTTTATAGAGGGGATATGCATGGTCAAATTCTCATTCTCACCCAGTAAACTAATATTATTATCACTTTTATTTAATATTTTTAAAATAAATTTATCATTAATTGAATTAACAAATAAAGTTTATATATTGATTAAAGATTACTTAAAAGGGTTTAGAAAGTTAATAATAGAATTGTTAAAGTTAAATATTTATTTATTTATTTATTAGTTACAGATGTTAACTAGTGGGACTCTAAGATAACATTAATTAAAAAATAAAAAAAAAATTACCACGTGTTATTGACATACTCCATCTTAATTACTGGTATATTATTTTCAATTCCTACCAATGTCTAAATCCAACCCCATGGAAAATACTCAAAAGAAACAGGTAGCGAAATTGAAAAAGTGAGCAGTAGGAAATAGTCCACATCCAATATTAGTATTTCAAATTATCCTGTTGTTTTATTTCATAATATATATATATATATATATATATATATATATATATATTTAATATTATTGTTATTTAATAATAGTCACAACTAAAAAGTTTATAGCAAACCACCTGGCTTCATTGATGATATCAACGGGTATAGATTCTTAATAGACAATTTTCTGTTTATTTGATTTTTTTTTTCTGAATTAATGGATTATAATTTATAAGAAAAAGTATAGTATAAGATCAAATTATATTATTTATAATAATATATAAAAAAATCTATATGTGTATATTTTATATTTTATTTTACTCTTGATTATATTTTAAAAAATTATAATAATATATAAAAGGTTATACATTTTATATTTTCATTTTATTTTTAACTATATTTTAAAAAAATACTCAAAGTGATTATGGTGTAATTATTTATTTTTTTATGTACTACTAAATATTATTATTTTTCCTTAAAATATATAGACATGAAGTGTAGTTTTCTCTAATAGTATTGGTAAAGTTATATCAAGTATTATATTATTGATTATTTTATATGACAATAAATTTTATCACTTCAACCATTGAATTAAAAGTTTATATTATTGTTATTATTATTATTGTTTAGATTAAATTTATAAAAAATCAATAATAAAAAAAGTAAAATATCAAACTATTTATATTTTAATATATTTTGAAAAGTACATATTATGTTAAATCAACCTATATAAATATTAGTCAAATAATTATAAGTTAATATAAAATTTGATACATTATAAGCTTTCAGTCAAATAATAAGTTAAAAAAATTATAACATAACTTAAAAATATTAAACACATTCGTTATACTTATATATTATTATTCACATGCCGGCAAAAGTTAAGCTGTTTACACCTATAATATAAAAAATATCTCATTAAATTATCAATAATTTTTTAAAAAATTAAAAGAAAAACATCATTTTTGTGACTTTATACTCTGGAATCACAAGCTATTCTATTCAATAAATTTATGACTTAAAGTCCTTGATAAATATAAGTTTTTTAATTCAATTTATTTTGTAAAGTACTTAAAATTTTTATATTTTTTAATTAATTTTTGTTATTTAATTTTTTATCTGTAATAAGATTGTTATATCATCTCATGTTTTGTTTATTTCTTTTAATATATTAAGAAATAAATTTTATTATTAATATAAGATGGTATTATTATAAATATAAAATAATAAGTAATTTTTGTTATTTTCATTAAAAATTTTATTATTGTATAACAAGAGACACTAAAAGTAATAACGGTTACTTGTGATTTTATATTAATACAATATCATTTTATATTAATAACATATTTCTTTATATATGAAAATAAATAAACAAATTCACACACAAAAATAAAAGTCATAAATTAATGAAAAAATTATTTCAAAATAGAAATGAAGATTGTGATTCTCTTCTCTTTCCTACCATTACAACAATTAAGAAATCAAGTAAAAATAATATACACAACAGTTACTACAATAATAAATTTTATTAGTCTTTGTCATTATATTGAAAATAATTTTAGTTCAATCTTAACTACTTAAAAGGAGGAGATGTATATGAAAAATTCCTCAACATCTGCATGATCCTCAACCTATTGTGTCATATAGTAACTTTCTTAAAGTTATTAAAAATATTTTAAGAGAAAAAAATAAGATTATTTACTTTTAAACAACTAATGATGAAATCAAAATGAATAAAAATTACAAATGGAAGATAAAATGTTATTTTATCATCTACTACCAATGTTAACTATACATGAACAAAAAAATGAGGCAATTAATATCACTGAAATTGGTAATGATATTTGGAAGAATAAACATTTGTCAAAAATATTGAGTTTGACATAGATAATTACTATTTTGTCTTTTCACTATTTTTATCTATGTTTTGTGTTATGTAATGTGTATCTTATACCTAAGTTTCATTGACTATGATGTGAAATTTTTCCAGAAACAACTTTAATAAACATAGAAAAAGAGATTTGATATGTTTTTCGTTTATTTAATTGCTATATTATCTTTTAACTTGATTTATTATAAAAAATCCAAAAAAAATACACATATAATTTATTTTGAAAGACTTCTTTGCAAGAGTAGATATTTGATTAATAATTATACATGCACATATATATATTTCTATTTTTTTATTTATTTCTTTTTTGGGCACATCTATTATTACCATTTACATTTTTTTTTCTCTATTATTTTTCTATCACTTACCCTTTATTAACATAATATGATAATATAATATAATAATTAATGATAATAATATATAATAAATTAACAATATTAATAATAATATAATCAAAAAAATTTATAAAATAATAATATCAGTAAAAATAAGAAAAAATAAAATAAAAAACAATAATAATAATCAAAGTAAATTTATAGAATAATTATTATTTAATTTTAATTTAATTTAATTTAATGAAAAAAATATATTTTTTAGATGCATAAACAGTTTCGGATTATTCTAATTCAGGTGAGTTTGTGAATGATATCCAGTTAATGATTTAACCAACCATGCATTATTTATTTTAAATCTATTTTAAGCCAATAATAGACTTATTATTCATTTGGATTGAAAGAAGAAAGGAAAAAATAAAAGGAAAAGAAAGAAAAAAATAAGATGAGGTTGTTGGATTGAGAAGAAGAGAGTGAAAGAGGATTGGAAAGTTAATAACAGATATGATTAATGTAATATATATATATATATATATATATATATATATATATATATATATATAATAATTTGTAAAGTGATTTTTGAAAATGATTTAATATAAAAATAGTTTACAAAATATAAATTAGAGTAAAATAAATTTTAAATTAAAATAAAAAAGTATTATCTGATAAAAAGTTATATTTAAAAAAACAATATATAAAAATAAATTATTTTAGTAAATATAAAAATTTAGTGTAGTTAATTTAATTTAATTCATTATTTTAATATTTTTATTTTATTATAATATAAAACATATATATTAATAAAACATTAAATATTTCAATTTACTTATTACTTTAATGTTTTTGTTCTAATTATTATTATTTTTATAATATAGAAGCGTATATTTTTAAAACATTAAATTAATTTACTTTATTTTATTTATTATGTTAATTATTTATATTTATTATAATATGAATATATATTAATAATATAACCATAACAAAAAAATTTATGATTACAATAGATAAAGTTTACCAACATAATTAATTATAATTCCAAAATAATCAATTATATCATAAATATTTTATTATTATTTTATGTATATAATTTCTTCATAGATTCATCTTATGGAAAGTTTAATTTTTAAAATTTTTGTCGTTTTTCGGTATTTTACGTCTATGTTTTGCACTTTCTTTCAAATGCATGTCATGAACAGGAAATTACACAACAAACACAGGGTTAAAGATACCAAGTCAGAACAAAATTTTATTCATTATTATTATTTAAGCATCTTATTACCAATTTCATTAGACTTTATTAAATATTCTATGGAAAAACAATAATAATAATGCTACACTGATCTATTTGTATCTTTCTTATACCAATGTTTGATATAATGAATTACATTTCATCCATCTCTGTCTTTTTCCCGTCAAAATATTTCAAGTTAAATTTGTGTAGTGTGTTTGTTATTCTACTTTGTTTATTTTTGTTGTTCTTGATTCCTAACACACAAACATGTGAGATGCATTAATATTTGCTTCTTACAAACATGTGAGATCTATTTATTGTTTATTAAGAGAAGTATACATATATCTTTTAGACATGCCTGTGTAAAAATAAGAGAATTCTCACCTTTCCAATAAGCATGATAGAACATAATCATTGTAAAAGTTTGTTTAAAATAATTACTATGATTACTGTTTAAAAGTTGTACACTTGTTAGAAGGTATTCTAGTAATTCTATCAGAATTTACAATATTCTTGTAAGAATACGGTATCTAAGGCAAGCAACTATCGCATCACCTAGAGTGAAATTTCTCACTTTCTCAAACCAATTAGGCTCCACACTAATCATACAATAATCTTTACCAAGCAGTTAGATGTCATACCCACCAAGGCTTGACTAGGACATCCTTGGAGAACACGTACCGAAACCTTGAACTAAAAGGTAACCATTCTATGATCTGAGCTGGCTTTTTGATGGATTTAGAATCAAGGCACTTCTGCATTGAATCACGCAGCTTGTCGTCAACACTCTCCATGACCCATCCAAAGAGATCATCTATGCTTACTGATGCTTCTCTAGAAAATCTTTCCAACAATTTTGGCAGAAATACTTTTCTTGACCTTTTCACAATTACATTTGCTTGGAGAAACTCCTTCTTGGCAATATTTAGTTCTTCACTTATGTTTGTGGCTGAATAAACCTTCAACTGCAACATTGTAATTTTTAACTATAAAATTCTTAATCAAGTCTTTAAAATCAGGGTAACAGAGAAAGCAGGGAATATTATAGATGAAAAGTGAAATTAGTATGAGAGTTCGGCTTCATTAGTGCAGAAGATGATCAATTAAATTCTTCATAAGCCAAAAACTAGTAGTTAAAATTGTTTAGCAGATAAAAAATTCATGAGGGTATCAGTCTTTTTTACCACAGGACAAGGCTCCAGAGAACAGTTTTCCCATTTATATTCAAATACATATTTTATAGCAATATGCTTGTGAGAGAAAAATTACCACAGGATCTGACAAGGCGCCAGTACAAAGGGCAAAGCAGACAAGGGGTTGGGATTTAGTAAGACACAAATTGGAACTGAGAAGTTGTCTTTCTTCACCACTTTTCTTCCTCAGGGCAGCAGACACAATGCTTTCAAGCCACTGTAATTGATAAAACAACGGACAAAAGAATAATTGCGTGAAAATTTTGATTTTGTCCTAATTAGGCACCAAATTAGGTGTTGGAAACTTTTAAATATAGCAAAACAATATCAGAAAACAATATAAAGGTTAAAATAAATGCCTAAGCGTATTGTCACTTGCGAAAAAGAATAAAGTTGATTACTGTCTTGAATTCTTCTCATTCCAGAGAAGAAGCAAAATCTAGATAAGTTTACAAGGGCATGGGTCCACATAGATTCAAAATTAAAAACATTGATGTCTTTATAAAATAACATAGGACTGGAGGCAGCGGATGCAAATCATACAAAGAATCTATGATTTGTAACCCGCTACTGGCCAGGGAGGAAGTTTAATAGTCGGACACTTTTGACAGGGATTAATCCTAAAACATACCAAGACAATATGTATTAAGAGCTTTTTAAATTCAAAGATGACGTCAAGGAGAGTACCCGTCCAATCCTAGGCGTCCGGAAGCAAAATATCATTTGTTCTATGGCATTTGCACATACGATATGACCACCAATGTTGTAAGCAGCCTGCACTATACAATTGTACTCATCAATTGACAATGATTATGATTTCTAGTAAATCAAAAGAATATGCTGTCTACAAAGAAAATTCATATACCGATGCTACTTCTGAACGCAATAAGAGAGGTTTGTTTTCTTTCTACTTATTTTGATTTCCCGAGTTGGTTATGAGAAATAAATAAGTTATTTGGTTGTTACTGGCCTGAGCTTCGCTAGAAGAATAATTTAAAACACAAACCTTCCAAAGCTTCATTAACATTCTTAACTGTCAAATATTATCTGAAAAATGTTCTCCCTGAACTCGTAAATACAATTTGCTTCTAACCGAACGACAAATAAATTAAAATTAAAAAAAAGCGAGCTACCTTGTGAAACAAGGCTAGCCTCCTGAGAGAGCCCTGGGGAATCCCGTATGCTAAATATGCCTGACAACAGGAGATCAAAGTCATGCATGCTGACTTCCAGAATAAAAATTACGTATGCTTGAAATTTTATTAAACAAAATCATTCTTTCGTCATATGTATATTACATGCATAACAAGAGCATTGTGCACATTGATCCAGAACGCAATTTGTGCATCGCTATCCATTTGACTGAATTTGACCTTTTCTAGTTGTTCAACTAGAACTCTGAATGTAAACGGGGAGGGAAAAAAACAAGTCAGATCACCAATTCAACAGGAAATTTGGTGCATGAACATAGTATTACAGTATAAATAAACAACTAAAGTACCTAAAGAACCGTGCTTTAAAAAATGTACACACATCCCAGATTCCCAATAAAGATATGGAAGAATGTAATTGTTAATAACTCTTGGTATAATTATCCAAGAACTCCAACTCCATGAATTTCCACGCCAGGAAATAAGTTGAAGGTTATCACTGCCTTTAAATTATTTACTGCCATTTTAATATTTCAATTGAATTGTCATACTTATAGAACCAACCTGTAATTGTTCATGGCATAAGAAGCGTGAGAAGAATGACGTTTGTGAGTAGATATCCATGAAATTTCAACCGATGATTTGCAAGACCAGTCCCGATCATCTCCAATACCATGTCGAGGCTGTATAGCATTAGTGGATGACCTTGACAATAATGGTGATCTACCATTTTCAGCATTTACAGAGGTTGCACTACGAAGCCAGCAATATACAGTGGCCATGCACCTCACCATTTCCTCAGAAAGCTTGCTTGGACACTGATACAGATGGTCTTTCAAAGTACGGAAAATTGGAGTTTTCTCAATTGAAGAAAACTTTTCGTGTGCCTGACATATGATTTAAATGAGAATGTTCAGTACAAATATCACATAATTTGAATGCATGAATCCATATAAGAATTATTTTTCCTTTGGTTACAATTCATTCGGGATTTGATTTGGCAAAATCTATTCTAGTGCTTCGGCTACTTGAACATTGGGTTTATAATCATATAACCAAACATATCAAACTTATGAAGTGTAAAGAAATGGCTAATTCCTTCTGGATTTCTAAATTCGGGGTCATTAGAATTGGAAATTGGAATCGGACCAGTTCACGAACTGGCCACAGCCCAAGTGTCTTATTCAATTCTCTCTTGGAAACAGTTTTTTTCACAAACCCAGTATGAAATGGACTGAGCGACTCAGTTCTGGCAATAAATTAGAGAACTAGACCAGTACATGTCTCAGCAGTGGTGTCGAGGGATCTTGTGAATCTGCCACGTAACCTTGATGCCAGTTCTGGCGTTAATCAACTAGCTATGCCAGTGGAGGTGACCTAGACAGCCGGCAACATATCAATCCCCCTCGACATCCAGAATTGAGCTCTACTATCGAAATTCAACTCGTAAGAGACTAGAGGAACAACCACTTGTACTTTACAATAATAATTTTAAACATGTCATACTTCTCAATATTGCCATATCTTAACATTAACAAATCATAAATACTATGTAAAAGATAATCTTAGAATACATTTTTATACATATATTAAGAAAAAAATTATGCTTTTCAAGAAAATATAAAGTTCAATATGAATGACATGTATATAACAATTTAAAAATTCTACACAGCAATTGAAACCATGAAAACAAGGCAAAGAAAACTGACAGAGAAGAAAAAGACATCTTTAAACAGTTTTATCTTAAAAATATTGATTTTAAAACTTCGGCTTGACCATTATTCAATGCCAATCAAACCGACACTGAACACGTATTGGTGCACTTTCTGGTTCATAAACAATGCTATCTCATATACAGCGAACATCTTTTAACACAGAAATTTATATTTGAGCCAAGTGCTATCTATGTACCAGGATATATATTTGAGACAAATGGCATATTATTAATAGCAAAAGCAAAGAAAGCAATCAAAGTGCATATAAATAACAGAAAATCAATATCAACGTATCATACCTTGGTGGAATCAGAACAAGCCCTTTTAAAATAATTGCTGCCTCTACCACGTGATAAAGGAGTGTGATTAGATCCAAAGATTCTATTCCTCAAGTCGTTATTGGAAACTAGAGCTTGAAGGGGTCCTAGAGGGAATTTTTTGGATGAACAGAATGCGCTTGAAATTATACTCGGATGCTTCCTAGATCCTTGCCTTATATGAGCAGGTGAAGCAATAGCAGAACTTTGTTGAGAAGATGGCCGGCTAACACACTGTTCAAAAATACTTCTGTAGAGAGAAAGTACTTGCTGCTCGCGGCTTGTAACCTCTTCTTCAAGTAACTCAATTTCAGCAATCAAGTCTTTTGTCTAAGGAAAAGGAGGGAAAAATGAAAAAATCGTTGTTAATATTAAATAAGCATACACTTGTAGCCATGTGTTAGATGAGCCATATCACAAAGTATAAAATAAATTTAAAAATGACATCAAGCAAGAACCGTTCGTGTTCATGATTCACGTTAAAATCAAATTATACAATCTACCTATCAAGTGAAAGTGAACAGTCCATTGATTCCATTTTAGTTATTTATCATCTAACTATGATCCTTTACATGAGAGCCAATTTCTCTCTCTTCTATTTTGTGAGTGGAAGTATTGCGGAACAAGAAGTCAACCCATTCAAAGGATTCCTATAAATAACCCTTCGACGAGGCTCATTTCATAGAAATCATGTTGAATGCTATCCATTGAACTTAAGTAAAATAAAGACTGGTGCAAAGTAAAATAGGGACTGTCGGTTCTTACCTGGGACGCAATAAAGATTTACTAACATGATAACCAGTTACATTTTAAGTTAAACAGCTAAAGGAAAGGAACGTATTGAATAAATCTTAAAATGCCACCAGAACATAAGTAATGAATGTCAAATTACCTGGGCAGTAAAGTGCCTGTGTCCAGGAGATAGAGTGCTCGAGGCTCGACCCATCGCCCTCTCAAGCAGAATGCGCATGGACCTCTCCTCTTGTAGGCGTAACTGTAGTTGCTCAACCTGCAAATCATTAGAATGAGGGACTCAAACTTTGCTTATCTTCATATACCTACTTATAGTGTTCGTTTTCAGTTGTGTTTTCTTGGACAGGAGATGATTCCAAAATCCTACTTGCGTATGTAATTCCACAACAAAGGACTTTGATAGTTTTTTTTCCTTTGAAGACTGAAGAAATTATGCAAAATTTTTATTCTAGAACTTCGTTTTTTTTTATCAATAAGTTCCAGATGATATTTTTTTTCGCCTTTTTAAAGATGGTTCCCGAGCTCTACACCCAATGGATTGGCTTTGACCCCTTCATTCCTTTTCCCCCACTTCTCAATTTGAACTTTGTTACGAGTATTGACTAGAAGAGGAAAGAAATTCAGATTATACAACCAGACAGAATGGTTGAAAATAAAGTTAAGAACCTACAGGTCCAGAGATAAGGCAAAATAGGAGAGAAGAGCTTACATCTTTTTCTAAGGTTGCTCTATGATTTGAAAATGTATTATTGTTTACAGAAGAGAGATTGTCGTGCGAAGGACTTCGTAACCTAGAAGCACTCACCGAAGGTGGTGAAACCTGTTCAAAACAGTGAATTATCTTCCGAGTAAAATTCAAAATCAAGGTACAAAACGAGTACACTGTGCAACTGTGATGCAATAATTGTTTGTTCATACGAATAATACATTTTGAAACTTTAAACATGAAATTAAAATTTCAATCTCACAAAGGATTCCTTGCGGTCTTTCTCAACGGGATGCGAGGCTCCACCTCTTTCGTTTTTCAGATTCCTTTCAGAAGCACTGAAAAGAGCAAAAGTAAAAGTAAAAAAAAAAAAATGGCGTGACACAAAATGAATCAGCTGAAGAAATAAGTCAACATGTATAACACAATAAGTCCACAACCTAATCTAGTTCACACCATATTTTCCAATTTTCAGGAAAACTCAAAATTTCATTAACACATTGAACCGAGCCAACCAGCCAACAATGAAAACTAAAATTTCATTAGCCAAACCAAACCAGCTACTTTAAAGGAAGAAAAAGCAACAATTCAAGGAATACCAACGAGGCAAATTGAAGCCCAAAAACAATAAATCTCGATCTCAGTTTTCTCATAAAAACATATTTAGTTAGAAATGCAGCTTCCCATTATCCAAACCACTTCTCTAAACATCGCAAAACTTTCCTCTCGCACTCTTTTTTATTTTTTACACTTGAAACGAAAGCAAACCGTAAATTTCCACCGACAAAACTTCACAACACATGACTCAAAGCACAGAAAGAAACAAGTTAGTATTTCACAATGCCGTTATTACTTATCTCGCAACAAATAATTCAAAAATAAAAAAGCACCTCTTAGATCGCCTGTGTCGAGTTTCGCGGTAGCGATAATCTCCGTGGTCCTGGCGCCTGCACGCTTGTGCGTGGCTCTGTTTTTCAAGCACACGGAGGTCGCTCATTGTGAATTGTGAAAATGCACATGCATAGTTGTTGGTTTGGAGAGTGGTATATGATGATGTTGTATGAAGAGGCGAAGTTTGAAGCGGATGCAGAATCATAAATGAGAAGTACTAATATCTAAGGCGCAGGAGTGGAATAAAGAAAGTGTGTGGGCCTGGGTGAATTGAATAGGAAGAGAGGAAGGTTCCACAGGAAGAATAATTGAATTGAATCGACTCTGAAAGAAGACAAGAACGTGAATGTGAATGTGAATGCGAATGCTAAAATAAAAATGGTGAGATAGGTTACCGAATGAGTGCGGCAACGAGACAAGATAGGTGGTGTCCCCGGTATTCAATTGGAAGGGGTTTGGGTGGTTGGGCGCATTCAATGATCGTTGATTAACCTCCACAGTTACTTGAACCACCAAGGAAGAGTGAGTGAGTGAGCGAGTCAGTGTTGGTTTGACTCGGTTTCGGTTGGGTTTTGCTTTCGATTTTGAGGTTGAATCGTTCAATCAATGCGTCATACTTTATCGATTCACGCAATGCGTGTTACTGTGTTAGCCCTTACCCGCCACGATCGTTTAAAGTTTAAACTCAAAACGTAGAGAATACGACGCGTACTGGATCCTCTATAGTCAACTTTATTTACAGTCACGGTACTGTAAATCTGGACCATTCATTAGTTGACTTTAACAGTGAGAGAATGTGATCGATAGCCACACAGGTTCTGCTGTAGAAAAAGTCCAGCTGGCGAGACAGCAGAGGATCTGCACGGAGGGAGGTACTGAGATGCAGACACTGCCGGGAAATAATTTTCTGGAACCTTCTGTTTTCGTTCTTATTTTTTATAATTATAAATCCACTTAATTACCTTCTCTGTATTGTTATTTAATTATTATTTTTATTTGATTTGGTTGTTTTATTAATGAAATGTTTAGTTTAGCTTCTCCATTTAAGAAATGCAACAACACTTTTTCAACATTTAATCAACTTCTTCAACATCCTTTCATTATTTCAAGCATTTTAATTAATAAAAAAATTATTACATGGTGTATTCAAAATATTTTTATTTTTATCTAAATACCCTGTTATTCAATGTTATTGTCAAGTATATAATGTTATTATTACTTTCATTTTCTCATTTCTATTTAGGGAATTAATTTGTCCTCTTCTCTCTATTCTTTCTTCATTTGTCGATTAATTTACTTTTAAAGGAATTAAGTTGAGTAGCACCCAGTTTTTGCTTTCTAGCTTTGATACCAAGAAGGGTATCAGTATCAGAGTGGATTTTTTATAAAGTTTTACCCTAAACCCTATCGGCGGTGGAAGTCACAGTTTTGACTGGACTCTGGGCATTTAAAGCCTTGGAGATTCATCTCAACTCGCCAAAAGAGTAAAACCTTATAAAAAATCTTCATTTGTCGATTAATTTACTTTTAAAGCGAAAAACAATTAAGTTGAGTAACAAGTTGAAGAAGGTTGAATAAGAAAAAAAGAGAATTATTCAATAAGTTGAAGATAAGAAAGAATAACGTAGAAATAAAAGAGTTTTAAATGACAAGATATTAAAAAAATGAAAAATATTTTGAGTATTCAATAGAATAATTTTTTTAATATTTAAATCTTAACTAAATCTTTATTTATAAAAAAATTGAGAGATTTAATTTAATATTTTATTACCAATATGACTAACTTAAATAAAATAAATAAATAATGAAACTTGAAAGTAATTAAACCTTCTAAAATTTTTTATTAACTTTTAAACTACTTTTACGTTTTTAAACATTTATACTATAAGTGTATAAATAAAAGAAGCTATATTTTTGAATATTTTATTTGATAAATCTTTGAAAAAATGAACCATATTAAAATAAAATTATAATTTTGTAATTTTTTTTTAAAAAAATTAAAGTAATAGCATTTTAAAATAATTCAACGGCAGCAATTTCCCACTCATAAAAAGTTAAGCTTTTTACCTACTAAATTTTCGTGTAAATTTATAAAAAAGATAAGTTATATGTAAAAATGTAAATTTCTCAAAAAGTAATTTATATGTAAAAGGTAATACTGATTTTGACGAAGTTGTTCAAATCAAATTTAATGATAGGTTACTATTTCCAAACGATGCTAGAAAAATCATTCACAAGAATGTTGATTTAAATTTATGATTGGATAAAATTTGGAATTCTTGCATCCCTTCTTCTTAAACACTTGTACTTTGAAAACTTACTTTGAATAAGTTTTTATTAGGTGTTTACTTACAAAAAGTAGAGTTTCGTTTATGCTATGTTTGTTGTTTATGTTTCAAGACTCCTCATCTTTTTTCTTGATTGTTCAATTATTTTTAAGATTGATTTCAAGGTACTTTTAGCTGTATTAGCTGATAGTATAGTTTACTTTGGGATCAAATGATAAACAATTTTGTTTGGTATGAAGATTTTTCATGTTGTATTAATCATGACTTCTTTGAGATAGGTTTGACTTACCTAAATATTAATCTTTTATTACATTAATTATATTTAATTTTGCATGTTGGTTTATATTTTGTTTTATTTTAATTTTATATCTTTATTTTCATAATATATACGATTATCTCATAATAATAACAATGTTATTCTGAGTAATGCATTATAAAAAAAAATTATGTAGAAGTTAATGGATATCTTCAACCTATTTTCTTTACAAAAACTATTTTTTGAAAAATTAATTATTTTAAAACATGAAGATGTTAAATTAATTGAAACAACTTAACAAAACACTTCAAATATATTTAATCAATAATTTTAAGAAATTCGTTTACCCAATCCCTTTGACCAATGTAAATTTAAATTAAGTCAAGTGATTTACATTTAAATGTTTATAATCCATTTAGATCAAACGTGTGACTTTTAAAACTATCTTCGTTTATATAAATATCAACGAAAACAGTTTTATCGTTGATATTCGTTGATATTTAATTTTGAACGATGCATGTAAACCAAAACACATAATCATTAATATTTTAATATTTAATCATTTTGTGCTAGTTTTCTTTATACTTTGACCAACTCCAATAAAAAAGTTTTAGAGATTCATGATAGTATTGTAATAAAAAAAATAAGTATAAAATTAAAAAAACTCAACGACACTGTCCTATCACACTGAGTCAAAAATATAATAAATTAACTTAGTTGATTATCTCAAATTTTAGAATAATTTACTTGCAAATAACATTTGAAGTTATAATAGGTAATTCACCTCCTAGTCTATTAGTATTTTTAAAACAATATGTAAAGTAACATGTAAAATATATCGACATATCGCTATTAGGATTATCATATAATTTGCAAACAATATTTAAGTGATGGAATTTAAAATAATTGTGAAACATTCCATTATAACATAAAATAATAAAATAAATTAATTTAAACAATTTATAAGAATAAAAGGAAGATTAAATGTGAGCTTAAAATTTCATGTAATTAATATTATATATTTTAGAATAAAACATTATAACACCAAGCAATAAAAAATTTGAAGAAAAGTCATTAGATTTGAAAAGAAATAAATTGTTTTAACGAATTTGTTTCAAATTTAAAGGAAAAATCAAGACTAAAAACCAAATCAGAAAATGAAGTAGTCTTAATTTAAATGCAAAAAACAAAAAGAAAACTAAAACAATGTATAAGAAAAGAAATATTAGTTTCGATATTGTAAAGTACAAAGATTTTCAGGTTTCACTCAATATTTCGTGTGATTTTCATAGCTATAACAAATTACAATCAATTATTTCCAGTCTTAATTTTCAGAGTACAAACAATTGAATGTCAAGGATTACAACGTCCTTGAAAAAACAAAATCAATGCAAAATTATTTTTTATTAACTGTTGATGATAAATGACAATTAATAATTTTCAATATGACGTTTTCATAGTCAACTTGTTATCCTATCAAAATATTTTGATTATAATTCAGAGATAAAATAAAATAAATATTTTCCATATTTTGTCTCTCCAAAACTTAAATAAATTTAGGATTATACGTAAATGTTATAATTGAGACGATTTTATTTTTAAAAAATATAAATTATAATTTAAAATTTAAAAATAATTTAAAGTTAATTCCTTTTCTCATTGTTCGATAATAAATATTAATTATTAATGATTTTTTAACATTACGTTTCTTTTTTAATTATGAATTAATTATTAAAGTTTTAGTGTTCTTTATTTTTTATTAATTTATTTAAATTATATTTACAAATGTAATTTTGATTTTGGAGAGAAATTGTTTGTCTAAGATTTCCTTTATATATATATATATATATATATTCTCTAAAAATAAAAGTATTTCAATCTCAATCATGAATGTTATAAGTAAGATAAATAAACCCTTAAAAAACAGAAAGTATGATTTAAGATTTGTGAATAAAGTTGATTTAGTTTTTTTGACTTTGCATAGTGATGATAAATGATAATCATGGACTTTTCAGTATAAGCTGCTCATTTTCACTTTTTGAATTCATGAGTAAAATTAAACCAATTCGTTTTTTTTTCATTAAATTAAGTTGATTATAATTCAAATTGAAATAAATCAATTACTAATGATTCTCCAAAAGTTAAATCAATATAGTTTTAGCTATGAATGTTAAGACTTGAGATAAATTTATCCATGAAATGGAAACTATAATTTAAAACTTTATTCAATTTAAACTTTAGCATTTTCATTGTTGGCAATATAAATACTAATTATTGTGTCACACTTTATTTTTAAAGAATATTTACAAAAGTAACCTCTGTTTTCATCTTTGAATTTGTGGCTCGCATTTGTTCTTTGTATTATGCACTACAATCATATTGGAACTATGCTTGAATTTGTGTCTTTGTTTGTGGATTATATATACACAATAAGTTAATGATATGGAAACTTTAAAAGACACAGTTATATATAATTGCATAAAGTCTTCGCAGTGGGAGAAGATACATTGAATCTTTTGTTCTTGTGAACTCAAGAAGATCAACGAACTTTGCAATATTTATCAGTGTGAACCAGTCGGATAAGTTCCTCCATTAGCTTCATCCTTTAGTTGGGTTTCTCACCCTATACCACCCAACATAGCTTCATCCTCTAGTTGGGTTTCTCACCCCATGCCACCCAACATGTCATAAATATCTGCTAGAAACCAACCCATTGGGGGTTGTTGTAACTAATCAGATAATAAATAAATTGTACTTTAGGGTAGTACACACTCATTCATAGCAAGTTTAGCTAGTGTGAAAACATACACTCATTCATAAGAAGGAAGTTTAGCTACCCAGTGTTAAAACATGATTTTACATTATATTGTATAACGTATATTATATTATCTTTTTGTAAAATAAAATACAGTGATAATGGTATATTAGGTGAATTATTATATATTTTTTATTTAACAATGAATAGTTATACTTTCACAATCACATCTGTCATATATTCATTTTACAATCTTATGTGGTGCTGATGTAGCCAAGATAAATGACATATAAAAAACATTCAAGTATGACACTAAAAGTCATTTTTAGGGTTTACATGTTTGGGGTTTTATCTAAAAGGTTGTCCAGCATATTCCATCAAGAGTTGAGAACCAGTGAATTTGAATATCATATCTCTTGAATCTCGCCACTGTCGTCGCGGTTGCTATCGCCGTCGCTGCTATTGCCGCCGCTACAGTCGTATCCACTTCTATCACCGAAGCTGCTATCGCCGCCATCGACTACCATCGCTCGCCACTGTCGATTCTCTCACCACAGTCACTTGCCATTGTCGATGGTCTCCCACCGTCGCTCACCACTGTCGATGGTCTCCTACCGTCACTCGCCACCGCAACCACTCTTACACGAAATCTCTCTTATGCAGATGGGTGCAGTGGACTCCTGACACGTTTCAAATCTTAAATTTAGATACTTAAAATCTTATTATGCCTTTTCATAACAAAATATTCTAAATATCCTTTAAAAAGAAAAAATCTCATTTTATCCTTATCCACTTGTATAATTAAACCACATCAGCAGTTAGAATCTAGTTATATGTCAGTTATAGTTGTGAAAGCAAAGTTTTCCTTTAACAATATATAATAACTACATTCATTTTAAAGTAATCAATATAATATAATAAGTCTCATTAATGATGTACAACTTTTCATTTTGTGTTGTTTTTTTTAATGTTTTATTTTTTATGCAACCAAGTCATTTTTTCCTTTTCTCTCTTTCTTTACTTTCTCCTTTCTTCGTTACTCTCGTATTATATTCTATACATATAAGTCGTATATCGTCATTTTTTTAAAAAAATTATTTTCATTACACAATTAATTTCAAGTTGTGAAGTGATCGCTTATATGCATGGAGTTGTGTCATGATTGTCACTCTCGTTACGTATCTGTTATCTCGTGTAAGAAGGAGTTGCGATTATTATCATTCTCTTATCACCACTTTCCAGTAATTATAATATTTAATTGTTTGTTTTATTTGTTTATTTTATGTTTCATAGATTAGATAAATGTTAAATATTATTTTAATTACAAATTTTATTATTTAGTTGCGATGCTTAAATATTAATTAGTTAGTTTAGTTTTGATTAGTAGTCCTAACTAGTTCAGTTTTTAATTAACCTTTATATTTAGATGTGAATATAATTAAATAAAACTATTGAGAAATTTTAGTATTTACTATTTTGATTTAACATTAAAAATTTATTTCACTTACAAAATTATTTTTGTTATGACTTGTTGAAACTAGTTTAGTTACATTTGGAAAACATATACATATAGAAGCAACATTTTTTAAAAAAGTCACATTCGGTCTCTTGGTATAATATGTTGAGTTTTTTTTTTTGCAATTTTGACTCGTTATAGGAGACATATAACCTCGATTATAATATTAATTGATGTTATATGTCTCACGTATAATACTTAAAATAAATAATAGTAAAAAGTCTTTTTTCCTAGTAATGCAACTAATTATCTTTTATGTATGTATAGACATATCATAATAATGTCAATTATTTTATTTAGTTTAACTAGTGCAGTTGATTTGGCTAAAGAGTTTGTTTGTCTTGATATAATGTTTGTTAGTTTTTTTTTTTTTTTTTTTTTTTGCCCTGTGTATAAAAAGGGGGCAATTATTAGTTAGTGTTTTATTTCTGGTTATCTTACATTTTTATATTATTTAGATAAAATATATGATTGTAAGTCTATTTATTTTGGTTAATTACTTTTCCCATCACAAATATATTTGTTTGGAATTTAGGGTGGTTAAATACTTAATCACATCTATTTCTAACAATCATGGGTTAAATACCAAGTTGCACAAAAGTTTTCACCAGAGAGTGCAGAGACCATATCATTATTCTCATCTCACTCACGTACGTTTGTGACGGTAGAGAGACCTCACGCACAGTAAACCTCAAGTAGAGTACACCTCATGCACAGGAAAGGTACCTCTGTTATTCGTTTCACACCTTACATCATCCTAAGGTAAGGCTTTTGATTGCTGAAGGTTTCGTGTAAAGGTATTGACCATCTAATCATATGAGTGCTTTAATCTCTAAATAATTTTGATGAAAAGGACTGAATGTTAGTAAATCTAATCAAAATTAATTATAGTTAATTTTAAATGAGATGAGAACGTGCGGGTATATGTAAATTTAATCCAAATTAATTATAATTAATTTTAAATGAGATGAAAACGTGTGAGTGTATATAGATTTAATTAAAATTAATTATAGTTATTTTTAAATAAGACGGACTTACAAATATATATTTAACATGAAATCAGAAAAGGAATGGTTCCCCTCCCACACAATTTCAGTATTACTAAAATTGTACAAAGACGACACAATTTATACATAATAATTAGACTAATGTTCTGTGTACACACGTATGAGACACTAATTTACTATTAATTAATATTAAGTAAAATCATGTAGGGAAAACACTATTTCACTATTAAGTGACGGATATTCTCTTCTCATAATTTAACTCTTTAGTAATTAAAATCATATAATAAGAATATAATTTCTTGATCATAAAGTGTCACCTATTCAAATTTATCCATGATAGAAATTGATTTTTTTTTACCTAATAAGTAACTATCGTAACAAAATTACATTAATTTAAGAAATTTTCTATAAATTTATTTATACCCAAAATAAAAAAAAGGAAGAATCTTTAGTGATGATATAGATATGATTATAAACTATATATTCAAAAGATTTTAATATTTTATACATAATGTAATAAAATTATATATTTTTTATTATTTTTAATTTTAATTCTTATATTTTTAGTAAATCAGTTTCATATAATAATATATTAAATTTTAAAAATAAATGGCATGTTTGCACTGGTAAAGTACTAGTTATACATTCAAAAGATTCTTCTCATTTGTAGCGAAACGACAAAACGGCATGTCGTGCAAAAGAACAGATGAGACGAACAAGCAAAAGGTTGGTGGTGGATTGAGAGGGTGCGGTGTTGGTTGAATATGTGGAAAGTTGGTGGATGATACTTCACCCTCCACATAGCGACTCCGACAGAGAATAGCCAATGGCCCCAAGATTCCCTCGCGTTATGGGATTGGCCAAAATGTGCAGCAATAGGAACATCTCCTTCAAATCTCTGGATCCCCCTTCTTCCCTCACCCATGGAATCCACGTCTTTCATTGCCCTGTAACCAACATTTTTTTTGTCTTTTTAGGTTATGCTTTGGTTCGTCAATTGTTGACTGTGTTATTAATCGAAATTGGTTTTGTGAATAGGACGCGGTTGGAATTGTTGCCAAGCTATCGGATTGTATCGCTTCTAGAGGGGGAAACATTCTAGCTGCTGATGTTTTTGTTCCGGAAAATAAACAAGTCTTCTACTCCAGAAGGTACGTTCCTTCTCTTATTGCCTTGCTGATAGATATCTTAACCTTGTCTCGAAAAAGATTGCTTTTGAAGGAACACACCTGTATAAAACCAAAGAAAATTATCACCGATTCTGTCCTGTGAGTTGACTATGATTTGCATGCAGTGATTTTCATTGGCTCAACTCAAACATAATTCAATAGTCATTGTCTCTAATCGAAATCAGATATTTTGCCAATTTTGGACATTGATAATTTTAGATGAAAGGAATGGTTACTAGGACGAACTGCCAATTTGGTTAGAGAACAACACTAAAAGCATCTAAGGTTTATCCTTACCAATTTTATTTTTATGTTTAAGCTTTTAGGGTAATAGGAATCTCTCTCTCTTGCCAAGTGCTAACACTGACTCTGCTTACTATCGAAAATTTTCCAATCTTATTTCACTTATGTGTATGAAGGAATGTTTTAGCCTTCTACCTTAGGAAAATTCTTAACAAATACTCATACCATGTGTGTATGCTTTGTCATGTACTGATGTCCAGTTTTTAGTGCTTGAGCTCCATAACCCAATGCATGCTAAAAAGCATTAGAACTGTAGTGTTTGGATGGATGGCTGGAAGGAAATGGGTATATGGAAACAATACAATGATTGCAGCTTCAATAACTTGTGGTAATTATTGCAGTGATTTTGTTTTTGATCCTGTTAAATGGCCACGTGTGCAAATGGAGGAGGACTTCCTGAAGCTTTCACAAACATTCAATGCAATAAGATCCGTTGTAAGAGTGCCAGCCCTGGATCCTAAATATAAAATAGCAGCTCTGGCATCAAAGCAGGTTCGCATTATCACTTTTGTCATTTTTTTTCCTTCAGTTTTCAAAAGAGATCTATACAATGGTGGATATCAATATATTTTGAAGATATTTTTATTTTTCTGCAGGACCACTGTCTGGTTGACTTATTACATGGATGGCAAGACGGAAGACTTCCGGTAGATATCACTTGTGTAATAAGGTGAAATTTCAGTAATTACACCACTACATTGATTTATATGTTTCTTTGTCTTATATTTTTATTTATTTATTGTCTTCTCTGATGCATTCACCAGTAACCATTATAGAGGTTCAAACACCCATGTGATTCGTTTTCTTGAAAGGCATAATATTCCTTATCATTATTTATGCACAACGAATGAAAATAAAAGAGAAGGGGAGATGTTGCAGCTGGTTCAGAATACTGATTTTTTAGTACTTGCGAGATATATGCAGGTAAATAATTGTATTCAATTCTTGTTCTCAGCGTATCTATTATATTTGTAATATTTAAAAGAGATTTTGATAATTGGACTCATTCTTGAAATTTGGGTTCTTCTGGAAGAACTGGCTCTTCTCTGCGTCTGCTTGTTATGAAAATCTGAGAGTAGTTTATAATTATCTTGGATTGTAAATCAATGTTCATATTTGATAGTATTGAACTATTAATACTTACAGCATTGATTTATATGCAAAGATATTATCTGGAAACTTTTTAAGGAGCTACGGGAACGATATAATTAACATTCACCATGGCCTGTTGCCATCGTTCAAAGGTGGCAGTCCATCTAGACAGGTTGGTCTTCCTGCACTTTTATAGGTTAAACTGTTATCACTTTTAACCATTTTTTATGCTCTTTATAGTTTCTTTCTTCATTTGTATCCATGTTTAATATGCTAGATTGTTTTGGCAGGCCTTTGAGGCAGGTGTTAAATTAATTGGTGCAACAAGTCACTTTGTGACTGAAGAACTTGATGCTGGACCCATAATTGAACAAATGGTGAACATACAATCTTTCATACTTGTTTTACCGATGTTCGCATTGCCTTGCTTCCTTTGTAATTATATTTGAATACTAATGTTGATCTGAATTGACATGGGTGACAACAAACATTAGCATCCTTAGTGCCATTTATTTATTGTGTTTTTTTATTACACTTTGTGCTTGGAGACTTGTCATTACGCAGTTGCATTATTTCTGGATCTGCTTTCTGAAATTCTGATCCACCATCCATGAGACCCTAGTCTCGAGCCTCTTAGAGTTAGATGAGACGATAACATAGAGTGAACAAAATGCAGGTGCAATTAGCATGATATATGTGCCATTAATAAGGGTGATCAAATTGCAAGGCTATTTTCAGTTACCATGCAAGATTTTGTGTTTTTTGAGGGTGAATTTCCTCTTAGATTTTAATCAACATTTCTGTTGTTTTCTTGTGTTCTAAAATAAACTTGAGCATCCACACTTTTGAAGGTGGGTCCAATTTGTGGTTAGTTATTCCAATTTGAATGCAGTAAAAGAACGGAACTAATGGTGGGAAACTATTGCATCAATGGTTGACGTCTGTCCAAATCTTGATAAATTTTTATAATACTATTACAATGCTCTAGATTACATGTGCTGTGTTAAGATTCGTTAGCACCCCTCCCATAGATAAAATAGAAATCGAAACCGCTGCAGAAGAATGTAAGCAGCATGAAATTCTTTAGGTTTCTGTTTCAGTTACATTACGGGCCAAATTTCCCAGATACATTTGAGTCTTATTTTTTCACTGTAACTATTTTGCTGTGTCATCTGCCAGACTGTAAATCAAGCGTACTTTAACTGCGCACAAGTATAGTATAACATATACTTAATGCACAGCCTCAAGTATGGGTCGATACTATTTATCTGTGGGTAAAATGGTTTAATTTCATTTGCAGGTCGAGAGGGTTTCCCATAGAGATAACTTGCAGAGCTTTGTGCAGAAATCAGAAAACCTAGAGAAGCAATGCCTTTCCAAGGCTATCAGATCTTATTGTGAACTTCGAGTGTTACCTTATGAAGAAAAGAAGACTGTTGTGTTTTAAAGAAAACAGCAAATAACCAAAATATAGTGCGCACCAAAATTGGGGGTGCTTTTGTATTTCTAAACAATCATTTACTTGGAAAGTTCAATTATTTCCCACTTTAGTTGTACAATATGAGCTTAAGAAGAAGATTGAGCTCGATTTTTTGGGTCCTTGTAGCATTGCTAAATAGCTTTCATTTTCAACCATTACACAGTGACGTGCATAATTGAGGGAAACACAGGAAAATACTTTGATTGGCCCCTATTTTATTGTAAATGTTATTCACTTTGAGGAAAATCATAATTCATTTCATTATGTTGAGTATGGATACTTTCAGGAAAAGTATGTTTTTGTAAAAGGAAGGAAAAATTTGTAAGGACAAAGTAACTTTCAAGATTTAAAATAAGGAACTTAGGATCAATTAGCCCTTCAAAAACATTTAATAAATTCAATTTTTTGTTTACAGAATGATAAATAAAGAAAATCTGAATTGATTTTGTTTTTCAGAAAGTTAGATATTATCTGTTTTTGGGCTGCTAACCTAGCCTCTTCAAAGCCCAACAATAAATCTGATCCATTAACGTCTCGCAAGAGGGCAACACCATAGACAAATTCTTCCTGCACCCTAATAGCTGCTTCCTGCACCCTAATAAAAGTTTTTAATTCTAATTTTGCCCTTTACAAATCCGGTTCTCAATTTGATTTCGTAATGACAACCGGATGACACCCTCATCCGGTTGTCATATTTAAAATATTTGACATTCGGATGACCAGTCCATCCGGTTCTCAATTTGATTTTGTTATGAGAACCGGATGACACCCTCATCCGGTTGTCAAATTTTTTAAATATGACAACCGGATGAGGGTGTCATCCGGTTCTCATAACAAAATCAAATTGAGAATCGGATGATGCGTATCCGGTTCTCATGCCTGAAATTGGAGAACTTCTCCCTTCGCCGTCGACAATGCACCAAATCTCAAATTAACTACTCTAATTAATAATTGAACTTACTAATTGCTAATAAATGGTATAAATTATTTACTTGAACGATTGAAGAAAACAAATCGAAGAATGGAGCAATCGGGATGAAGACGATGTTAACCGGACGAAGAAAAATCTGAACCGGATGAGAAGCAGGAGGTAATGTTTGCGTGATACAGAAAGCTCACGTTGAACGTCAAAGGTTGAATGGCGGCAGCTTCTTGGCGGCGGGATGCACTTAGGGTTCACAATGGGGAATGAAGAAACTGACCCGGATGAAGATATTAGGGTGCATATAGGGTGAAGGGTAATTTCGTATTTTGTACTGCATTAATTAAGGGCAAAATTGGCATCTAAAAACTTTTATTAGGGTGCAGGAAGCACCTGTTAGGGTGCAGGAAGAACCCGTCAACACCATATGAATTCTATCCTACACCCTATTAATTTTGCATTAATTTCTAGAAAATATTTCCTGTAAAATTTAAATTCCAAAAAACATTTTCTAGAAAAAAGTTTCAGAATTCTAAATCTGAAAGTTATTATATTATACATAGAAGTACATTTTAGTCATTTTGTTCCGTGAAAGGATGCAGATCAAAAAAATTATATGGTGGAGGAAGCAATTGCCTCACAAGAGTCCGTTAGTCCAGCATGTCAAAGGCTTTTGCTCCTTGCACACCCGATAATTACTCGATGCACATCCCATATTTTTTAAAATGACCATCCGATCATTTATGCTATATTTCAATGATGACTTCGGGATCCAAGAATCTTTCAGAACAAGATTTATAGAACACGGTTTCTAGGACAAAGTTTCCAAAATAAGATTACTGCAATAAGTTTTTTGGAACATACGAAATGTTTTCTAGAGGAAGCTTGTCCAAAATAAACTTTTTGTAACAAGTTTCTTAGAATACATGAAATGATTTCTGACCTAAGATTTCTAGGACAAACTTTATCAAATCGTACATAAAAAATCTTTCCTTTCTGGATTGAGCAACTTGAAAATATTACAAATTGAGCAATCCATAAGTTTTTTTGAATTAGACAATACGAAAGGGAAAAATACTACGGTTTGCTATATAATCTCCACGAAACCTAACAAATTTAAAGTTTTGCTATATAATCTCCACCAAACATAACAAACCCAACATTTGTTATCTCTCTTTCTTTGTTCCCACCGTCTCTGCAATCTCCCTCCAGACTTTCAGCGACACCCCTGCTAATGTTGTTATCATTATCGTGAGACTCAGCAGCAAGGGTATAGTAGCAGTATGGGTACGACAGAGATGCATCAGAGAAGAGGAAGATATTGTGGTGACAATGGCTTTAGCAGCAACAACATGGTGCAATAAGGGAGAGTATTTTAGTTATTTTTTTTTACATGGAGGTGTAGGTTGTAATCATGGGGTGAACGAGTTTCATCCACTCACCCATGAAAGTGTTATTTTTAAGAGAATACCCGTCAAAGTTTCACGTTGAGTAATATGAGAAAGGAAAAAAAAATAAGAAACTATTATAAGGATGGAGAGTTGATTTGAGTGCTATAATCAAAATTCAATAAGTTTTTTGGGTGTACAGTAGATTTGGGTAATTCTTTATCATGACAGTTTGCAATTTTAACCTTGTAAACCTGGCATAAGAGGATTTGCTATTTCATCATTGTAAAAATTTTATGAGAAGGTTTGCAATTTTTTGTTTTAAATTACATGAGAGTGTTTGAATTTTTTTTTTTCTAACAGAACGTGTTAAGTAATAAAATATTTTTGTTGTGTATGTTTGTGGACATATGCCTTGAGGTGTCAAACCATATTAAAATTGATTATGTGTTATTATTTATTTTTATGTGAGTGTGTTTTTGTTACAATTAATTACTTTTTAGTATGTGATTTCGTGGTATTGAGGTTTTAGCTGTTGGGAATATCGGAACATCTAAGGGGGCAATACCGAGAAAATTTCACGGGAAAACTAAACCAAAACTCACATAAATGAATATACCATCTTTAACCTAAAACATTAAGACATTGAGTTTCTGGGTCTTCTTTCTTATATATTGTTCAGTTTTTTCATTTCTACCCAATGTTGGACTTAGACTCATACTTGAATACCTAACATTAGCTCTACAAAAGAACTTCTGGAGTTTGTTGGAAAGTAAGTTTGTAGCAACAACTCTAACAAATCGATTGATGAAGAAAAACAAACCTATTCTCATTAAAGATGAAAGAATGAGGTAACATGATCATAAATAAATTTATTGAGCTAGTATTTATAAATTGATGAATGTAGAAAAGAAGAGTATTAAAGATGAAGAATAATCATTAGGAGTGTAAGCCACTAGTGCAGTCAAAGCTAGTTAGAAGAGTGTATTTCAACTAGATGAAGTGATAATGCAGTCAAAGTTAGTTAGAAGAGTGTATTCCAACTAGATGAAGTGATAAGATCTTTGAAAGAGAGTCAACAAATAATGAGTGGTGATAAAAGCTCGAAAAATAGTCAAATGTTAATAGCTAAAGGTGAGAGAGGGAAGAAGAAGTATGTTTATCGAGAAGATAAAAATTTCAACCACGAGATGAGTATTATTCTTGTGAAGAGTATGGTCACACACACAATTTAGAGTAGTTATACTTTGACAACGACACGTGGCACACACCTACTTTACAACCTTATGTGGCACTGATGTGGCCAAGATAAATATCGTGTAAAAGACATTCCAGCGTGGCACTGAGAGTCATTTTTAGGGTTTACATGTTTGGGGTTTTATCTAGAATGTTGTCCAGCATATTCCATCAAGGGTTGAGAAGTAGTGAGTTTGAATCTCAAATCTCTTGAATCTCGCCACTGCTATCGCCACCACCGTCGATGGTCTCCCACCGTCGCTCACCACCGCAACCACTGTCACAAGAAATCTTCCTTATGCAAATGGGTGCACTGGACTCCTATCACCTTTTAAATTTTAAATTTAGATACTTAAAACCTAATTATACCCTTTCATAACAAAATACCCTAAATGTCCTTAAAAAAAAAGTCTCATTTTATCCTTATCCACGTGTACAATTATACCACGTCAGCAGTTGGTATCTGGTTGTATGCCAGCTGTGGTTGTCAAAGCAAAGTTTTCCTATAATTTAAAGAAGATTTGAGATGGATAAAGAAAAATATGTTTAAATTTAAGAGTGATTCTTTAAATATATAATAAGTGATAAAGACAATCTTTTAACATGTGAGCCTTCTCATGAATGGATCATATATTGTTTTCAAATTAATATTTATTAAAGTCTTACATGGAGTAATATAAAGAAAAAAAATAAAAAACTAATAACTTTATAAATGAAAAGTTAATTTAAGTATTCCATAACAATTTAATAAGTTTTTAAGTATTTATATAAAAAAATGAATTGTAATTTTTTATTCTTGTAGATATTAAGTATTTTCATGAAAATGTTTACAATTTTATTATAATAGAAGTTGTATGAAATTTTTTTCAATTTTATTTCTTTAAAAATTGCATGAGAGTCTATAATTTTCTCGTGTTTGTCTATATAGATTTTAAAGTGCTCCACCACAATAAAATTGATTGTGTATTTTCCAGTACCTTCGTGTGAACGTGATTGTTATTTTTTATTAAATGACTCCAAAACGAAAGTGTCATCGCAACTTGGACTGCTTCTTCCTGCACCTCCACACCTTCAAGTCTTTCTTTAGACACCTCCAAAATTTTTAAAATTGTCGAAATTATCCTTAAAATAATAGTGTAGAGACGAAAATGCTACTGCACCTCCAATTTCGGAAATTATTATTTCGGAATAAAGTGTTCTGTAACTCAAAAAACCTGTTCTGAAACTATATATTAACTTGTAGAACAGGTTACTCTAAAACAAGGTTTTTGAACGTTCTAAAATAATAATACAATAGAAATCTATTCCAAAACAGTTAATTTCAAAATACTGGGTTAGGAATGTCCAGTTTCGGAACTCAACCAATCAATTTCAAAATAAATTGTTTCGTAATACATTCTCATTCCAAATTTATTTTAAAATAATTCGTTTCGGAACACTCATATTGATTTACAAAATACTCACTTCCAGAACTTAATCAACGTATTTTGAAATAAGTTGTTTCTTAACACATTCCCATCTAAATACACATTCTGAAATTGAAAGACAGGAAGGGTAATGTTGAAATTTTTGAAAACTTTGGAGGTGGAGGCTTGGAGTTAGGAAGAAGCAGTCTTCAACTTGTAAGCACTTCCTTCTTAGCTTGCACACCGCATCAAACGAACCAAATGAAATAAATTGGGCATCTATTAACATAATTTGAGATCACTGCCACCACACCTACCATTATGTTCATTTTACACTTTTCTTTTATGATATACGTTAACTATTAGGTAATCAACTACAATGAAGCAGTACGAAAATAGCAATTATGTCTCCAATGTGGGATAAAATATATTTTATTTCTACCCTATAAGAGAATTAATCTCAAACATGAAAATATTTTGGTCGGCACAAAAAAAATATTAATCTTCTTTTATTATAAAAATTGTATTATCTTACTCAGGATATATAGTTTCTCAAGTCCCCTTTAAGGTTTTTTTTCCCTTCCATTTTCAAAGGTTTTTTACAACCAACTTGTACCCATAACGATTTCACATAAAAAAAAATATATTACAGCCTTGATTTCTACCAATATCTTTTTGAAGTGTCATTCCAATCCTTTTCTTTACACCTCTACATTTCTTGAAAACTTAGGTGACTTCATACACTACTTTTGATTTCAAAAAAATAAAAGGTCTTCTCAATTATTTTTCAACACTTATAATTTTCTCTACCAGTCACGTGTCGCTGTTAATACTTAAAAGATCAAGTGAAAGTTTTGTTGTCTCAACAGAGTTAACTCGACGAAGTAGACACCCAATTCCATCAACCCATTTTTGCTTGTGGAATTTACTCTCACACTTAAACTCTAGAAGACCTTGTGCAGTTTTGAGCCCAAAGTAGAACTCTTCTGAGCTTTTCCTTTCTTTTCTGTATGGCCATGCCCCATCTTTGTCACAAATTCCATAAACCACACCTATTATAATAATGCATGCAATGAAAGTTAGACTACCAAACTCCAAAAACACAGACAACTGGGGAAAATAATTTTCTTTTGTCCAAATGGAATTAAAAAAAATAAAGGAATTTAATAATGCCAATAGATGTTTGGACAAAGGTGGTGGTGTGCATTTGTTTAGAGTTTTTAATTAATGCTTACATTTATTCTTTTTGGAGAAGGCCCCTCCAACGTGCTTGCTTTTGATCTTGATTTTGACCTGAAGGAAAAGAATTAAAAATTCCGTCCTCATTATCACTATTGTTCTGAAAACCTCATCACATGAATATTTGTTTAAGCTCGAATTTTGATTTGGTATACCTGACACTTCTTGTTGATGTAGACAGAAACATGCTTCCATCGTAACACACCTGAAAAAGTTAATCAAAGCAGCCTTAAAAGTAGTAATAAGCAAATTCCTATTATTTATTGGTCATGTATATGTTTGTACTTTTAGCTCTATACAATTAGAACTTGACTATAATGTGCTTGTTGTAATCACCTTTTGGTTTGAGCTGCAACAAATCTCCCACACATGGAGGATGATGTTCACACATTTGACCATCAAAAGCTTGAAACCAGTGAGATTGTGGTAGAAGTACTCTATCATAGGGACTTATAGATGCATTCCTCTTTGCTTCGTTTGGCAATCTTGCTCTTAGAGCTGCTTCTCCTCTCAAAGCTTATTTTGCAAAGAAAAAAAAAAGCAAGTCATGAATGATTAACTGCTCCTACAACTCTCAAAAATCACTCTCCAAAATTGGTAAGAATAAAGATGCACACCCCAATTTTGGAGTGGTTCAGAGACTGTCAATATTTTCACATACTCAAAAATCAGAACCTTTGGATAAACACTGGAAGACTAGATAGAAAGGAAAAGAAGAATAAGAGCAAGTGAAAAAGAAGAGATATGATGGTTTTCCCACTAAAATCTCTCATAAGGGTGGTCAAATTTAACAAGAAAATTACTTTTTCAAAATAAGTTTAAACCGAATACAGATAAAGCAAATACCTGTTGCAGCTGCTGCTGTAAGAGTCATAAGATCACCAGGGGTTTGAATATCAACAGCAGATTTTACTATAGAAGCCACATGATCATGATCAGCTCCGGCTAGTTCAGCCATTTCAATGCAATGTGATGCCATGAGTTGTGTGGCTGAAGCCAGAGCAAGGTTCAACTTCGAGTGATTGCCACTAGAGTTCTCTGCTGCAGCAACAGCAGCCAAGGCCGACGCTAACCCAGCAATGGACACAGCAGAATGCAAACGTGCATTTTCTAACCGTGCCCGATCTTTCTTCTTTACAGTAATATTAGTATTCCCATGCTGCCTGTGATGAAACCATTTTCCTATGGTTCCCATCTTTCTAGGAGAAGGTATGATCTTAGCTGTCTACAAAAGTAAGAGAAGAAAAATTAGAGCTTGCAAATTGGGCACAGCATGATGAAGAGGCATGACTTACTGGTAATTGAGGTGGGAAAATAGGTTCTGGGAAGGTGGCTTGATTCTTGGCATAGAAAGTGTGCTTCTGTTTTTCCAAAAGAGCCTTTGAAATTTCTGCAGCAGAGAGACTCCATGACCTGGATAAGAACTCCATTGGCTCATGTGGGGTAGGTGGCTGAGGTATGGACGGTAACGCTGGGACCAGTTTGAGTTCATCATTTTCTTGCACATCCTCTAATTCTAACCCATGCCATGAACCAATTTTGCCAGGTGGAAAATAACAACCATCCATTTTAGTTTCTACTTTCTACGAATCTACCTTTAGTACTACTGAATGTCCAACTCAAGAACTTGGATTATATTGGCAGATAACTAACTAACACACGACCCAAAAAGCACATAGAAGAAGGTTAGTTCGAGTTGTGAGAGAGCTGAAAAAGGTAAAGGTAAAAGTTTGGTTAGTCGCTTGTGGAAACGACCGCTGTTTCAGACTTTCAGAGTTTGTGCAAACAGCAGCAGATAAGTACTTCACCAAAATCCTGCAAACCGTGCCTGATGTTCCAAACCCGTCACTGAATTGATCAAGGAAAAGAAGAAACGATACATAAAAGGCCACAACCACAACAAAACATCCTTGTAAACATCAAACTTTGGAAGACACAACAGAAAAGAAAAAAACCCACTGACAAAACCAGTTAAGTCCCTTAGATACTGCAAAAGGCTGAACCCAGAATATATAATAATCCGATTTCTGAAACTAAATTTAAAAACAAGTACCCGCTTTGCAGAGCTTGCAACTTTAACAGCAGCTTTTGAGTTTTGACCAAGCATTTGCGACCGTGTTGAAGTGGGCTTAGAAGCAACGAGACAAAATAGATTACATGAACACTAATCAAAGTCTTGTGCTTTGCACCACCATGAATTCAGGTTGAAGGTGATTAAAGAATCGGGGACAAGCCGGTATTCACGAAGCTCAAAAACAAAGCATACTATAAATTTAACAAGACATATTCCCGAATAAGCGGGCATTGGTTCGTAGGAGTCATGCACAACCCTGTTGTGAATGAGAGACACATTTTGATTGGTATTATTATTATTATTATTATTATTTTAAAGCATGGTCACATAAGATTTGGTGGTAGAAGGAATATTAAGATGTGTCACGAACTACGAGCGTTGTTGAAAATAGGAATAAAGTGGGTGCAGTGCAGGAGCAGAGTCTATGAATATGATGATACTGCATGGACCTTAGACTAGACGGCGGTGGGTGGGGCGTGACTATAAGCTTCTCATCAAATTATTTTCAATAATATGATATGTCCACATTTCTATTTTTAGATTATTCCCACACCTTATCTTTCACTCTATAAATATTTCATTTCATTATTACTTTCAAATTATTAAGGTAAGGAAGCAGTGTACAAAATAAATAAAGAAAGAAACACGGAAAAATTTTAATTAGGTCACTGCACAATTTTTTAATCTTCTACCAGATATTTAATTTTCCACAAGCACATCTTAGGCCATGAATGAGGGAACAAGTTCTTTCCAGAAGACTATGGGTTTGGTGGTCCACCCCGGACCATATGTTGTAATCTTTAGATTAATCTCATTTTCAAAAATTATACTTATTTCATTTTGTACTATTTTACTCTTTCAACTCTCTCTACTTGGATGTGTGATGTTTTTCATTTTCATATTAGCATTTTATGTATGAACGTGTCTAATGATTGTTGAAAATTTTGACTAATAAGATGCTTTCTTTTAATTATGATATTTTTTTATTTATAAAATTAAAACACGGTGAGATTCTATTTAAGTAACTTGAGCTTAGTTCTACCGGACTAATGTCATATTCACAATAAATAAAAATTAAACTCTTTAAATTTCTCTAACCATTGAACTTTGGTAAGTTATAAACAATGTAGATAAAAGACATAAAATATGAAGAGTCTAAAGAAAACAAGAGATAGGAAGAAAATAAAAATAAACATAATTTCTTTCACATAAAATATATACGATTCAAAATTCCTTTTTTTATAAGATTTTATTGAGTTATATTATGTTTTAAAACTCTATCTCTCTTTCAAAGATATTTCAGTAGATTAATGGAGAAATGTATATTTAAGATGGTGTTAGCCTCAACTCCTAAGGACTACTATATATATAATAGTTCTATATAATTTAAAAATTGAGTTCAAGATCGTTTCAAATACAACTTTCTTCATTAATCTATCAAATTGTTATTTTAACCGACTTAAGATCGGAATACGTTCTCTTATGTAGAGATAAGAAAAGACAATTTTTTTTTTCTTTCTATTTTGCAGTTCCAAAATTTACATCTATGAATTACTAATTTGTAGTTTCCTAACCAAATTTGAGACCATTTCAATTCACATACTTATAGTGATAAAGATTAGATTTTATCAATGTTTATAAATTTATTCAGCAGTTATTGATACCAAATGTGCACCCTCAAAGCAGGTACATATTCCATTAAAAATGATTGTACTAACGCATGAGTGATATATGTTTGTGTTGGCAACTGTTATGCATATATATGGTTGGGAAAAGCCACCAAGAATCGGTCGAGTTAGGGTATGTTGCAGAAAGAGGAGTTAGGCAGCCATATAATTGATCATGTGAGAGAGTCTTTGTATTGGGAACAGATACAAAAAATTGAAAATAAGGAACCATATATATCGCATCCGTCCATAAACTTCAAGCTCATCATCTCAGGACATCCCACTTTCCATTTCTGACACAACCAAAAAGCAGTAGCTGTCCCATATTTTGTGTAGTGCCAATGTGATGCATGAATTATCCAAGCAGACTAAGGAATTGGCCATGATTTGACGCATGCATGTATGGATCTAATATTACAAAATATACTCATCTGCTGCAAAACTTTCCATCTTCTCCCTGCTTCCATGTAAATAAATCAATCTTGGAAGATCCATGTCAGCTCGATCAAATTACTGATTTGATTTTCAATGCATCAACTCACCTTTTTCTTTCAACCAAATCACAATTGGTGGATGTATATAGTTTTAATGAGAGAGTTATGGACGAAATTTTTTCATAAATTTATTGAATTAAGATTTTAGATTAAAAATAATGTTAATCTCTTAAGTGAATCTGATTTTATATTTTAGCATTGTAAAATCTCTCTGATGGTTTTTTTCTTTAAAGATCTAATATTTATATGATAATTCTGATTATTTCTCTTAGTAACAAGTTGAGTTAAGTATATCTTCTGAACATAATGTAAATAAGGGTTATCAGTACGTTATTTCTTATTAGAAATTATTTTTTCAACTACTCAAACTTATTAAGATTTTAGTTTGAAGATAATCTTAATTCTTAGTGTAGATTAACTGAAATATCATATGAAAATTATATAGTTTCTAATAAAGATTATGAGAAGAATTTGAGAGATCCTTAATGTTCTTTTCTATGTATATTTTTACTTATTAAAAAGAATTTTATTAATAAAAATTTTAAATTTAAAACTACATCAAGTTAAAATATTTTGAGCTTTTCTTTTATCTAATTGGTAATAGATTATATTTTAAACTGGTCAAAAGCGTCTAAAAAATGAATATAATAAATAAATTATAATATAAACTCAACTTTAAAAATTTAACTTACATGTTGATTTCAATGTGATTTTTTATGTATATTTTAATATTATATTATAAATCTTAATTATATGCAATATAATTTTTTAATATAAATAACATGGAAACACTACAAATAATATAAAAAATTTTATAAATAAATAAAGAGTTATAGAAAGAAGAACACGTTATAAAAAGAAAAACAAGTCATACAAAGAGAAATAACTATAAACAAAAGAGAGTTATAAATAAGAGGAAGATAAAAGTCGAAAATAGACAATAATATACAATTTTATATAAAATATTAGGTGTAGATAAATTTTTGTCGGCGTTCAAAGCCACATTTGTTTTTACAAATTGGTGTATTCTATTTATTGAAATTTTACATGAGATTCCTATATTTTGACAGAAGTTACTTATCTTTCTTTGGTTACATGTTATCTTCGTAATACTCCTATCTTTAGTAATCTTCCTGTAGTGTTTATATATGCAGTTCGGTCGAAATAATTGTCTTTTCCATGTTGTATGTTTTCTTTAAAATAGTTCTTCTTGTCCGTATTGCACATTTTGTAATTACTTTTTATGTATGTCGACGCTTTGAATAATAATATTTATTATTTACTTTTATTTTCGGTTCAAAAAGTTATTCCCTATTTTATCAATTTTTTTTAACTTTCAAATATAGTTTTGTTAGATATATATTTTTTTAATCTTATGTCTTTTTTTTGTTAGATATATATATATATATATTTTAATCTTATGTTTTTTTGAAGTATTTTTAATGTTCTGTCTTTACTCGTTATATATTTTTTTAATTTTTATTTGAATTAAGCATATTTTAACATTTCAAACTTAGTCATCTTCAAACTATTTTCTCTCAAACTATTTATTTCATATATTATTTTCACAGTTTTTACTCACTTCAAACATAGTCATTTTCAAACTATTTTCTCTCAAACTATTTATTTCATATATTATTTTCACAGTTTTTACTCACTTCAAACATTTATAAGTTTACTTCCTATAATATAACATTTTCAAATAGAATAATTTAAATTACTCCATTAATTATCTGGACATATGTATTTCATATGTTTTTTTTGACATTTTCAGTCACTCCAAATATTTATAAGTTTACTTCCAATGCTATAATACAACTTTTTGAAATAGAATGAATTGAACTACCCCATTAATTATTTATAAATTTAAAATATGTTTGAATATCATTAACTACTAATAAATTTGTCAACTCAACCTTAACATCAACCAAGTAGACAAGGAAACAAAATAACATTATGGCAATACTTTTTATATATTGTTTGTAATTTTTCTTATGGATATCTCCTTGATGATTATATTTGAAGAACTATTAATTATTAAACGAGAACACGAGTATTCAGAAAACTAAATACATATTAGTTTAAAGTTTATAAGTATTTTGAATAAAAATATATTACGATAAATTCAAATTTGATAAGAAAATCAATTATAATGTGATTTATGTTTAGATTACTTTTGTCAAAAATATATTGCTAAAAGAAAATTTATTTGGATTAAAACTTTTAATGTTGCTTTCGTCTGTTACTGTCAATGGAAAATGAAATTTTAAAATTAATATTCCGTATACTGTTTTCATATGATAGAGTCTGAAAATTACTTTTAAAACAACCAAAATTGAATTTAATGACACAAAAATGTTAAATGGACTTAAACGGTATGCAAGCATGGCCTAACTCCTCTTAGAACCAACAGTCTTGTGGCAAATTCTTAGAGCACTTTCATATATGTTTTTTAAATATTGAAATTCTCATTTTATCATTTTTTTTAATTGTTTATTGTGAAACCAGCTATACCCCAAGTGAAACACATAGTCTTGGGTTGAAACCCGCCAGTATAGCCAAATTCGTAATGGGCTACACAAATCATGATGCTTTATATATATTGGAAATTTCTTTTTGCACTCCATGTCGGCATTTCCATAAATATTAAAATTCTTACTTTATTTTTTATTTTAAAGTTATTTTGGATTCTACAGTATAGAAATCTTCTGAATTATAAAACATAAAACTTAAAAAACATATATCTGATTACACAATCATTTAGAAGTTAATTTTATCTTTCAAATTGTATAATTTGAAAGTTAATATTATATTCGATTACATATTCGAAAGTTTTTTATATTAAAAATAAATTATAAATTGTATAAGATGAAATAAAATTCTAATTTAGAAGTAACTTCTGAATTACATAATATATAATTATTGTTTTACTATAAAAAAAATTCTAAATTATAATTTAGAAGATATTTTTAAATTATACACTCTAAAAGTATTTTTAACTTAAAAACTTATAAATTATATGATCTAGAGCATGTTGTTAAAGTAGAATCTGAAGCCAATGAAAAACAATTGCATAAATGTTCCTTCCATACACGTCTACAACACATGGACAAGGAGTGGACAGCAAGAGAGGTGGGGGTAGGGTAGTTTTACCTTTTCACACTCCATGGACGTGCAGGAGGAAACCATGGGGTGCAAAAAGAAATCGTCTTGTACAATTGGGTTAGGGAAAGTCAGGCCCAATACAAATTTGTATACGGAATTGTATCGAGGTTGGTTAATAATAATATACCGAAAAAGCGGGTGAAAAATAAAAATGGATGGTTCCCTTATTCCCGTTACAGAAAAGAAGGTTGTGGATTGACAGTGGAGCAAACGACAGAAGAGCGAGTGTGAAGATTTTGCGTTTGGTGGAGATGCCTGTGAGTAGATGTAGATCTTATATATTAATTAATTAATTAATTAGTTAATTAATTATGATTCTGAAGTTTGAATCGGATTGGGATCGTAACGTTGCGATGCAGATTAGGAGCTTGGTAGAGGTGGAGTCACCAAGCCCACTCAGATACTTGATCGGCGCCGCCGTTATGATGATCGGAGTGGTGTTGCCCGTCGGTTACATGATGTTCCGTAACAAGCGCGTTCCCTCCTCTTCCTCCTACTCCAAACAGACGTAGGTGTGCCCTTTCTTTTTTCAATTCCCCTTTTTCGTTTAATTCTTATTTCCTCTTTCACTATAGGGTTCGTTTAATCCTTTACAATGTGGTCTGTTAGATGTGAAAACGAGGAGTTGAATTTGTTTTTAAATTACAGTCTGTGGATGCAAGTGTAGGAACGAGGTTTTGGGTGGGACTAATCATTAATCATGATTGGTATTTCAGGAACAAGGTTTTGATTTGATATAGAGAAATGGTGATTATGATGTGAGAAGCCTCCGGTTTAGTGGATTTGAATGTGATTGATTTAACTTAGAGGCTCAACAGATCTACCATCTGTTCTATTGTAAATCCATTTTGTCATCCTAATTTCTAAGTGCTTGTTCACTTGATTCTGAACTCGAATACATGCTGCTTGTATTCCCATTAAGATACTCTTTCTGGTATTCAATATTGTGTAGCTCAACAAATTTTCAATGAACTTGATTTGCTTTTATTTGTTTATCTATTTATCTGTTTGTGTTCCTTTTAAGCAAAAAGAAAGACGGGGATTTTTTATGCTGGTTTTGACTGTTTTGTTTATTTGATCTTGTTCTGTGAGGATACTAGTTTTGTGAGTTTATGTTGGTTTAGGGAATTAGGAACTTGAAATTAGGCTGTAATCTTTCAAATGTGTGAATCCTTTCATGTGTGTTTGGTTTCTCATTTGACCGCATTCTATTCCTATCAAAACAGAAGCAGCCAGTATTAGCTTCTGCGTCATTTTGTGATTTGATGTGAATTCCAGATCAATTGATCTAAACATAGCATTAGTAACTGCCTTTAACTCTTTGCTTGATTTCATATCCTGGTAACTCTTGTTAGTTGAGAGATTTACTGGTGTCTCTGGCAAGAAATGTTAGTAACATTTATAGTTTGATACGGCTAGTAATTTTTTTTATTTATGTAAAGACTGCCATTGCAGTGTGTGGCATAACAAGAATAGATATGATAATTTTAGTAGGATCATGTTTTATATGGTTTATGCTGCTCACATCTAAATTGATCAAATCCCCCTGATAAAACTCTTGGGTCTTGGCTTTCGAGGTGGTAATAGAGAACTTTTTGAGTAAGAGGTTTAAACCTTTAGTAATTACCCTAGCTCAATATTTTATAGACCTTTTCCCCGTCGATCATTATTTCACTAATACAGCATATGATATATTAGATGTCTCTTGTAGAGAGACCAGTCCTAATGCTGGAGCTCTGAAACAACCAATCCACTGCCAACAACTAAAAACTGTTGCTGTGTGCATATGGTATCTAAGAAGCGTTGCCTCGATTTTTGTATTGTGGCCACTTTTTTGTTATCAACATCAAGTCAAGAATTTTTTGAATAAATCTTAGGTAAAAAAAAAATCATGATGTAATGTGGACTATTTGACAAAGAAATGTGGAAGAGTTCATGACAGTGTAATGAATTAATATAGGCTATCATCATATGTTATATCAAATATTATATGATAAACAAATACGGAGAGGAAACCCTCATTGACTAAAAAATTCTTGAAAGGATTGTTGGTGTCTGCCTATGGTTAACAGATTAACACTAGTGGTTAGTAACTTATAAATACAGATAAATATAAAGTAGTGATAAGAACCATGTACAAAAAAAAGTGGTGCTTACTCTGAAAAAAATAACTTCTAATCCATTGGCAATAACTCCATAATATATTGGGGACGGGTAACATTTTGTAGACACCTAAATATCACAAATACCTGTTTGACACTTATTTTTATTTCTCTTTTTCTTTTGACGTTATATTATTTATCATATTTATATTTCATTCTCTTTCCCAAGGTGTGAAATGGTATGGGTTATCTATTCATCTTTATCCTATCTGAAAGAGCCCTTGGAGTCACTCATACGGCCAACTGCTTTATCACTGTTATCTCCAACAGCATTAGAATTTAAGTTGTAGATCAAATTTTCTGTGAACATTTTATGGACTTTTGACCTGCTAACTGGGGCATGCCTAACCTTGTTTGATTAAACGAGGTACTATAAGCCTTTATTTGGATTGAGGGCAGGGTAGAGGTGGGAAAGGAAAGAAAGAGAAAGATAGTGGAAAGGAAGGTTATTTAGATGGAGGGAAAGAGAGTGTAAACTGGAAAAAAAATTGTGTAATATATATAATTACAAAAATACCCTTGGTTGTATTTTAATAAGAATGTTTATAAATTAAAACAGAAAGATGAATAATTATCAAATAATTAATTTATGAAATGAAAATAATATTATAAAGGTTAATTTTTTAAATTGATTATATATAAATAATTAATTGCAAATGATGTTCAATTGTTTTTCTCACATACGAATTTAAAAAAGCAAACCTGTAATAAAAAAATTTCTAAAGAAAAAATGAGATTTGCATATTAAATTTAAACATATAAATAAATTAATTAATATTATGGCAATGGATTTAATATACCAACAACAAATTTAATAAAGACATGAAAATTAATTATGTTCATCACAATAATCGGAATAAAAAAAAAAGACATCAAGTTAAACAAAATAATAACATAATGAAATAAAGCAGAATGCTTCTTAATATTGTCTTTTAAGTTCTTGAATGTTGTCAACTCCATTAATCCTTTGACGGACATGTTTTAAACCATGACGAAGATTGAAATAAGCTGTTCATGGTTATTGTTGTCTTACATGGTTTATGATGATCACATTTAATTGTTTGAGATATCTCTCATGTATGAAAGTTGACCACCCTAGGGTAGTTTCACTCTCTAAATGCAAATGAAATTCGGTATGGAAGAGAATACGAGTTCTTAGAAGATCATAGGCACGTTTCATGGTCCATTTAATAGAGATATCATCTTGCAAGACTTTGCATAATTACTACCATAAAGACTTAGAATATGATCATAAATATAATGCAATTATTTGTTCTCAATAGTTAAACTATCGACATTTCTGCAAGGATGTACATAAAGTCTTAGTCTGATAATTTCATCTAAATTCGACATTCCTGTCATAATTAAGCTCTTTGGTTATGCATGTAAGATCAAATTTTCGTCCCTCATATTTCAAGTTGGTCTCATTGATTCAGTAATAAGGTTTGATTCTAATTTTCTTCTACAACATCTCAGTTACTAAATCTTTTGTGTTAAAGGATTTGTATAGAACATTCGTACGAGGTATTCATTATTGAAAAGCAAGGTGTTAAAAAAATTAAGATTTATATAGAACAGTCGTACGAGGTCTTCATTTTTGAAAAGCAAGTTACTGAGGAAATGCAAATCTTAAACTCTTTAACACATAAAATCTAGTGACTGAGATGTTGCAGAAAAAAATTAGAATCAATCCTGATAATTTGTTCAACGTGGCCAACTTCAAAGTAAATATTTTTTCTCTTACTCGACCGGCTAAATTTGTTACAATTGCATGGATTCATTCAGAAGAAACACAAAAATTACAGAGTGAGCATTTTAATCCGCAAACACGGAAGTTTATTTTTGAAAAAATAAAAACATTTTAAAAAATATTTTAAACATACTTTCTACTATTAGTAAAAATGTATTGAAAATAAAATAAAAAATAGGTCTCCCTCTTAATATGACGATTCTCATTTTTCATTTTGAATATTTTAAATAAATTTTAACTAATAATAAAGAACATGTTATTTGTATTTTTCACTCTTACGAGATTTTATAATAATAATAATAATGACAAACAAATTATAAACTTTTTACTACATAAAAAGATATATGGTCTAATACAGTTGAATGATTAGCAAGATAAAATTTAAAATTGCTACAAAATTGTTAATTTGAAACTTGTGCTATAATTTATTTTCGTCAATAATTTGAAAACTTGTACTACAATTTATTTTCGTCAATAAGTCTAGAATGTGAAAGAAAATGATTGCCAAAATATTTTTAATTATAAAAGACGTACGTCATACCTTGTAATAATTGAAATAATTAAAATTTATGTTAAATATTATTGATGTGTCATTTTGTATGTGATAAAAAACATTATTAAGTCCTTAATAAATTTGTCGAGTTCTTAATAATTTCTTTTATTCTATTTAGTATTTAAAATATTATTATTTTTAATTAAATTTTAATTTTTTTGTTAATTGAATCCCATGCATCTTGTAAACTTATCTTCATGTAATAAGAAATATCAGATTTTGAAGTTAGTATAAAATAATATTATTGTTTGTGTAAAATAATCGGTGTAACTTTTATTGTTTTTATTTTCTGATTATTTCTATCTATTCCATACAATAATTAAGAGATCATTGTCACTGACACTGATATATATAACATCACTTTTTTAATAAAAAATATTTATTATTATTTTATATTAAATATAAAACCTTACCTTCTTAATATTCAAGACAAGTAAGTAAAATAAATATTAAAAGAGAAAATATATAAACTGAGTACTTAAAATTAATAGTCCGTTAAAGATATCTTAATTCATATGGGGATTGAAACCTAATTAACCCTCGTAAAGAAAGAAGAATAAAAATGGTTTTCTAAATAATTAAAAATAATGTGAAGTTCTTGTAGTTTATACTAAATATTGATACATAAAATCTTTTACGTTATCGTGGAAATTATTTTTTACATACGATATTAAGTCAATATTATAAGATGAAGCAATTGTTTACGATTGGATATAAGATGAAACAATTATTTACGATTGGATTAGAATCACGAAAGTGGAACAGAATAAAGAATGAAATTAAGAGAAAGAGAAGGCAATGGCAAAAAGATGTGAAGTGACATGGCTGGTTTTGTCCGATTGGGAACAATGAACGGATGAAATGTGTTGTATTTATAACTCTAAATAACAGATTTGGTAGAAATCCAAGAAGCGTCTTAGTTTGTGTCGAAGAATCAGAACTGAGAATCCATGGAAAGTGGTGTTTTGAAGTACGGAATCATAGGAGTTGGAATGATGGGTAGAGAGCATCTTCTGAATTTGTACCATCTTCGCACTGAAGGCGTTGCGGTTGTCGCTTTTGCTGACCCTCATATTCCTTCACAACAACTCGCTCTTCAATTAGCACACTCCTTCAGTTGGCCCATCAAGGTATTATGAATATGACTCTGCTCTTTACTTTCTCTTTAATGCAACAAATTTATGTAGATTTATTGTGAGTAATTGGAAGGGTTTTTCGATGTTTGGAAAGTACTTAGTATGACTTCTAATATTTGGGGGATTACCTATGTAGCTAGCTATTTGCTTTAGGGATTATATAGGAGAGAAGGTAATAATACTTCAAGGATGGAATTGAAGATTTGTTTATTTAATTAAGTAGGAAGCTTTGTATGGTGTGTTGAATTGAATGAATTACTGACCTTGAGTTGAAAAGTTGTGAAGGTTTTTTCAGGTCACCAGGAGCTGTTGGACAGTGGACTTTGTGATGTTTTGGTGGTGTCCACTCCTAACATGACCCATCACAGGATTCTTATGGACATAATCAATCATTCCAAGCCCCATCACGTACTGGTAGAAAAGCCCTTGTGCACCACAATCTCTCACTGCAAAGAGGTTTCTCATTCCTTTCATAAAATTGGTTGCTTCTTATGGGCTTAACTTTTAGAATGTAATTTTAATGACGACCAATGACTGATCTTGATAAAGAAAGATTTCTATCATTTTTATATCTCTTTGATTGTGCTGCTTTCAATAGGGATGGGGATATCGACTATGCTTGTGTCCTTTCCTTTACTGGTATCATATGACAGCAGAATTTTTTTATGTTAGACTAGACTAAATGTGTCTTAAAAATGTAGAAAAGCTTATAATTGGAAATCTTGATCGTGGGGTATTGAATTATGCCAGTTTTATCCTGTAATAAGTATATGATAATGAACTAATAAACTATTTGTTGTCCTTGTGTATAACGTTGGATTAGGTTGTCGATGCTGCTAGAAAGAGACCAGATATTTTGGTACAAGTTGGACTGGAATATAGATACATGCCACCTGTTGCAAAGCTGATAGAAATAGTTAAGGGAGGAAACCTTGGACGAGTCAGAATGGTATCAATTCGGGAGCATCGGTTTCCATTTTTGGTTAAGGTTAGATTTTATACAATTAGAAATTACATGCTTTTGGGTTCTCATAGTGAACAAGCTGAAAAGTGATACTGGTCATAGGTGAACAACTGGAATCGGTTCAATATTAACTCAGGTGGTACTCTAGTAGAGAAGTGTTGCCACTTCTTTGATTTGATGAGGCTGTTTGTTGGTGCAAATCCTGTTCGTGTGATGGCTTCTGGAGCTATTGATGTTAATCACAAGGATGAAATATATGATGGAAAGGTAGACCAGATGCTGCACCTCAGTTACAATGACCAAGCTTGAAACATTAATCTTTGTGTTAGTCTGTATGCTGATTGGATTAATACTGATTATAAGCTACGTATGATGCTCCTTAATTCAAAAAAGGAAACATGCATGTATTTTGGTTTCATTTGTCCAATAAAGTGCATAATCTCTTGAACCAATAAGCATTCAAACCAAATGGTCTTGCAAATATATAAAGGTTAACCTGCTTATAATACTGGTTACAAGTCTTCCTGAATAAGAAGAATCGCCAAATTAATTTTTTACGTGTTTTAGGAAAAAAATTATGTATATTTGTTCACCCATCACTCACTTTGACGGTTCTTGTATGTCTTTTAACCGTATTGGACAATTAAACAGCTACTTGTTTCCGGGGCTAGGGAGAATTTTAGAACTTCATATGTGATTGTTTGCAATATTAGGGATGAGATAGTCGAGACTCACTGGTGTTTGTCATTGTCTGATGAATAAATAAAGATTATGACGTTTTCATATATGAAGATTATGATCTATTCTGTTTTACAATGTTCAAATTAAAGACTCTGAGTTCTTATTGTCTCAGTTCTAAGTGGAATAAATCATATATGTGCTTTTGTGTAACAGCCGTAATTGGCGCAAAGTTTTTCCCTAAGCTTTCGTATTGTTATTGCTATTCACTGGTTACTTCGGCAGGTGCCGGATATCATTGACAATGCATATGTTATTGTTGAATTTGACAATGGTTCTCGAGGAATGCTTGACCTTTGTATGTTTGCCGAAGGGAGTAAAAATGAGCAAGAAATATCTGTTGTAGGTGATATTGGAAAGGTAAAACTCTCTCTCTATCATCCATTCACTGTACTTAATATCTTCAATTGTATTTCTTGCCGTGACTTGTTGATTAAGGTACAATTAAGGTTGGTCAGTTATTATTTCAACAATAGGTGCATGATTTAAAACTATAATAAACACACAATCCGTCTTTCTTGCATGAGTTTCTTTCTTGAGTATATGTTGTCAAGATGTTAACATCTCAACTTAACCCATTTTGTCACAGGGAGAAGCCTTTGTTCCTGAGAGTGTTGTGCGGTTTGGTACACGAGAGGGGGGGCGAAATGATGTCCAGACTTTGAAAGCTGAGGATCACCGAATAAAGTGGGTAGCTTTTCTCTGTTAAATGTCATCAATTACTTAAGCTTTGAGATGGTGAAATGAAATGAAAGTGGCTCTTGTTTTATGAAAAGTCATGTGAGATTTGAATTTTCATTTTGGTCTTGTGGACTATACAGATATGATGGGTTACACCATGGATCTAGCTATCTAGAACACCTTAACTTCTTGTCTGCAATCAGAGGCAAAGGAGAAAAGGCTCCCAGTGTAGATCTCCAAGATGGATTAGTATCTGTTGCTATGGGAGTTGCAGCACAGCTCTCTATAGAATATGGTCGATTTGTTACTATTCAGGAAGTTATGAATGAACTAGGAGTTTGAGCTGGAACACTTGGAAGTGAAAGTAATGGCGTCTCTACCGTTGTGTTCTTAGGAATGATGTACCTGCTATCACTACCTCATGAAAAAGTGCCAAATGGTTTGGGAAGTTACATTTATTCCACCTGAACTTTGGCCAATTGGTGTCTTTCTACAGCTCATTTTCTGTAAAGTCAGTAGAATGTGGTAAGTGAAAGTGGAAAGTTGTGGCCAAATAAACATGCTGGAATCGTTTCATAGGAAGGAGATCTGATGCATTACATGGTTAAACCGTCACTCCGATGTATTAACCAGACAAACGTGCTAGAATTTCAGTGGACGAAGTTAAATCAATCCTTTTGTAATGTTTGTTGTCGGTATGATGAAAAAAAAAGCAATTAAATCCATTATTTGGTAATGTTCATTTCATTGTCCAACTTGATGGTCTCTCTCTTATAAAATGAAATATAGCATATGCATCTTTCACGTCAGGGACTTTAGAATGTGGGCAAGCTGTGAAGAGGAGATGGAAGCAAACGTTTCGTGGATATATATATGTTACAAAGTTTGAACGTATTGAAAGGATCTTAACATCTTTGTAAGTTTTCCGTCACACTTTTTACAGTTTTCTCTAAAATGCTTTACTTATCCGCCTTCCGACTGGACTCTGGTATCAACTGGTATCAGAGCCACCAGCGCGGCTCTGCCGCCGGTGGTATCTGGGAACAGTAGATATATCAAGGGCACCTGGTCGTTTTGTATATCGGCTGGAACACCCGGGGTCGCAGGGCTACTGGTCCGAAGAAGGGGCTATTGAAAGAACGAAAGTTCGTTTAGACCCCCTTGAACCTCTGGTTTAACAACGCCACGTACAAAAGGGTATTTTATGTGCTTTGTTATTTTCTGTACTATATTCTACTGTTCTTCTTTCTATACTTGCTCCTAAACATAACACTTTAATTAGTTAACGCCATGATAAAACTGTATTTAGTGAGGAACGTTGGTCAGCCGGAAAGGGCAGAGTAGGAGTGTTTCCGTAGTAAGTCCCTAGGTGGTCCCGGTCCAAGACCTAAAACGAGTGAAGTCATGTCTAGGCTAATTAAAATGTTATCTAAAGGAAAAGAAAAGGAAGAAGAGCTAGGAGAATCTAGTGGAGAAAGTAATAGTCACATAATACACCATGAGCTAAGAATTCCCGAGATTGAATCCCAACTTAATAGGTGGAAACTCCCTAAATTAGAAATATCTTCCCTTTATAAAACTAAGATCACTGACATGTTTAAAGGAGAATATGTTATTAAAACAGTAGAAAAAGAAATTGATATAAAACAAACTCAAGAATCAATTCCCCTAATATCTCGGCAGCTTATCGCCGAACATATAAAAGATTATAAATATTTGCATATCGGATCTATACAGATTGCAATAAAACCCTTGTTTAGACAAGGGATTGACACCCCCCTATTTGCGGTTCTAAGAGATAATAGGCCTAAACAATTAAATGATCAGATCTTAGCCATATTTGAAACTAACCTACATGAAGGACCAGTATATATCAATAATTATCCAAACTATTCAGTATCTCTAAAAAGTTTTCACGAAACCAATTATAATGTCTTTTTAGACGTTAAAATGAAAGAAGATGACTGGAATCCTAGGGCCATTCCCATCACAATAATATATCGTCTTTATTATAAAGTAATGAAGACACAGCTGGCCCCTCAGGCTTTACTAATATCCCCAAGGGATGAAACTACTTTATTATTAGTCAATCCCGAAAGAGTAAATGCCTCGGTCCCACGGGTACTAAGGCATGATGAAATAACGAGTGGGTTAAAATGGAGGTTAGAAGATATCTTGCCCCCAACTCCTCCAACTCCAAGTGAGGTAGATGCTATAACAGAATTCCGTAACGGAACGGTAGAAATAACATTTACACCACTAAGGGATAATTTAAGAAGGGTACGTTCCATGGCTCGATCAGATTTTAGCTCAGCTAGACAATCATTTGATCGAAGAAGCTTTTCTATTCCTAGAGGGCTGGTCATGCAAGGACTTCGTCCTGACCATACCACGCCCACCCCTGAATTTGAAGAAACCCAGTACACTTCTGCTCAAACCCACCAATCTCCCACTAGATCTGACCTTAGTCAGTTAAATGTAATCTCTTTCTTTGAAATAAATAAAAAATTGCTTCAAGCAAACTTTATGAGTGAAATTAATAAAGAAAAAAGAGATTGGTTCTATAAAAATTTTGATTCAACAGAACGATCTAAAATACGAGAAGAATATTACGAATATATGAATTCTCGACAGGAGAATGTATGGTTCTTCGAATGGTTCGAACAAGAATATTTTAAAAATCTTCAAGTAATAAAAAATGGAGAAAAATTTTGGAAAACCTCTCGTGGAGAAATTTCTAGTATAATTCCACCTTTAGAAGAAATAAAATTTCC
>Ga0209700_100698_pt1 | contig 66154 bp, 25 predicted proteins | sample SiratroredBW_FD_187528 | JGI IMG/M metagenome (GOLD analysis project Ga0209700, IMG submission 187528) | Root nodule microbial communities of legume samples collected from California, USA - Siratro red BW (SPAdes) (version 2) | ecosystem: Host-associated > Plants > Roots > Nodule | place: USA... | reverse complement strand
AAACTTTAAAAAAAAAAAAAAAAAAACAAAGCTAACCTCAAATAAATATTTCAATAGGAAAACCCAAGTCATTCGAGTACAATCATCTATGAAGGTTATAAACCGTTTAACTCCTGAGATATTAGGGGCACTAACAAGACCCCATACATCAGTATGAACAAGAAAAAATGGAAAAGAATTCATCCTATTACAAATGGGGAAAGGTACACGCTTATGTTTAGCAAACTCAGTCTCACAGTGGAGACTCTCCACATTTAAAACCATAAACAAGGAACGGAAAATCACTTTTACAACTTGAAATGAAGGGTGTCCCAACCGACAATAATATAGTCATGTTTTCTCTTTATTGGTCATGGTAGATTCAGATATAAGAGAGTGGCTATTGATAGGTTGATTAGGGTCCACCATGTAGTACAAGTCATTTCAGTCTCCAACATGTCCAGTCATCCTCCTCGAGTTCCTGTCTTGCAATTTACAAGAGTTGCTATGAAAAGCAACATTACATGGGAGATCTTTTAAGTTTTTGAGCAGAAATCATATTGTTGAACAATTTAGGGACATGAAGGATACTTCTTAGTGTCGGATGGACTTATTTGGACCTCTACTTGTCCAGGTGTAGTTACAAGGATTCCATCTGTATTAGAAATTTTCTTGTTGCTAGGACATGGAGAATATGTGAAGTATTTTGGGTAATAGAGTGGCTCCAAAATCTAGTATCCAATAATGGGTAAAAGGTGTATCCAAAGCAATAAGACCAAAAGAAATTGGAATCTTACTGGAATATGTTAAGTAGCACATGCTCGTGGGCGTCTTCGATTTACTAAGGAAAGATCTTACTCTTTTTGTCTCTTTGTGATTCAGCTCGACAAGGACAGATCCTTTACCCAATGGACAAATCTACAATGAAAGTCGCCGCGGACATCGACCCTTAGAAAGAGTGAAAATGTAAGCAATCTCACATTTAGTAGAACGAACTACTTAATGTCGCCTTGAGGCTCTCCCACCTAATGGACTAACCTTTTGTGTTTGTGCTTTAGTTGTAGCAAAATGTTTATCTCCAATGATTCATAGTCAGAATATTAAAGACAAAAGTTTCCCCATGGTTGTATACCTTCCTACCGTATTCATATTTTTGAGCTGAGTTTCCTCCCACAGGTACTTCACATATTGTTGGCTATGTTTATATTCAGTCATTGATTACACAACAAGTTATATGGCTAATTGACCTAAAAAACTGATAAAAACTAATTAAATATTTCTTTACATGAAAACAGATTTTATGTAATTTAATTATTGCACGTAGCTTGTAGTTTGTGATAAGATTCAATTCACTCACACTTCAAAAAATAGATCTTGTTATTCACAATTCAAATTCTTGATTAGACAAGAATGATGAGTAGTATTTGATATCTCCCATACACCCTCTTTGGATCAGATCAGAAGAATATCATGAATTTCTCATTATGCAAACAACTGAAGGGAAAATGGAGTGTTTGGTATTACTTTTCCTCAGCTTTTAAATACTTTCATGACAACAGAAAGTAGAAAGCAATTGACATTATATATTTCACTTACCACCATAATCCGTAAATTCCTTTGGCAATGCCGAAATGAAAAGCAAAAGAATTTCAAGTGGAATATCAAATGGGCACACGACACAAACAGCAGCCTCCAGAATTTTGCCACAAACTGTAAACATCGTCAAGACATAAGTTGACCTATACAGTGCCCCCTAAATTTTATGATAACTATCAAATGAATAATATAAATCACATAATTCAAAAAGAGTAAATTATAAACCTTGAAGACGGTAAATGGGATTAAAATGTTGTTTGCTGCTCTCAACAACATATCTAAAGATATCCAGTAATTCTTTTTTATCATACTGATTTTCCATTTCAGAAACAAATTCTACAGAAGAAGCTCCTTTAAATGATTCTGTGCTGACGTGATGAACTATTCCAATGCAAGAAGCAACTGAAGCAATGCAGTCAGCAAGGCCCATAAGTCCAGCTCGTCCAAATGATTGATGTTTAGCAGTAGATGCTAAATTGTATAAAAATGCAATGCATTTCCTGTAATAAACTTTTAGACAATAAGAAAAGTAAAGCCAAAGCATTGCGTCACATATTTACATTAACAAAGAGGTAAGCAATAGCAGTGTGGATAGCAGTACCACTAACCTATAGACAGACAAGCAATCGTGCATGCATGTCATCATCTATACAAGAAGAATTAGTGAAGATAAGGAGAAAAGAAAGAAAAAGAATCAAAGACCCCCTAAAGCATATCATAATGTAAAAACTAGCAAAAAACAAGGACAAAGCAGGTAAAAGCTTTGGGCATTTGCCGGCATACTCTAACTTTGAATGAGGCTACTTAATAATGCTTCCAAATAAAAGCTTAGTCTCTCATCCATACCCCAAAAATTGTCCTAATCTGTTAAAAATTATGATTGCTATTGAATTGTACAGCTTTCATAAAACTGCTTTTTGGGTGTACGTACCTAACCTAGGGTTTTTTTCCCTCTCTCTTCAAATCTATTTATGGCTCTATCTCTAGAATGGCATCTACTATTTATGCTCCTTCCCTTTATACTACTACTATTACCACAGCAAAAACTCAACTGGAAGAACTGCGTATCTAGATTCGCCTTTGTAGAGCTATGATTCCTTGGTCAAGGATAACATGACCATTTGGAAAGGAAGTTGTACAAGGAACTCTGTATTGGCTTTATCAACTCCAAGGACCAACCTGCAAACATTCACGCTGAGTCCTTGATTGGGCCTAGAGTTCAATTTGTATATTCCAAGTTGATGCATATAATTTATGTGCTCCAACTTGAGGGGGAGTGTTAAAAATTATGATTGCTACGAACATAGCGTAAGGGTGAACGTTATAGGATATAACTTTCCCTAATAATGTACTCTTCCCTTTTTCTTATATATAAAATATATATCAGTTGAGCATGTAACTCACTGATTTATCTCATCCAAATTCAAGTATGTCTATGTGTTGTCTAAACATACTTTGAGCTTGGAAACTACACTGGACCTATTTCTATATTTTTATATTGGAAAAGGCTTTTGAGAATTAGAATCGCAACTCTTCCATATCTATATTGATGAGAGCACACATTTTTTTATTTCTATCATTTTAATTGATCATATTTGTTCTATAATTATTGTAATTACAATTCCGACTTGTACAAATACATTAAAAGAGTGTTTAAATACATTGCAATCTGGATAGTTCCTATTTGTTCTCATCTCAACAATTCACAATCTATCAAATAATATTATTTTGAACACAATTGGAATTAAATTCTACATTCTAAACCTTTAAACAACACAAATGTAGAATTTGTAATGTTAACTAATTTCAGTGCTAGCACAATTAGAATTGAAATATTTAAAACCATAATTTCAATTCTGTCGTGCAAACAAAACCCTCTGATGTTTTCATATTTTATTCATAAATATATATACACACGCATCCGCTCAATATATTCTATTCAGTACCTTTACATGTATGATAAAGCAACCCCCTAAAATACCCATGTCCCGTGCATGTAAAGTAAGGAGCTTTGGCCAAATACTATCACTATGCACTCAAGCAAAATGAAACAGAATTCAATAACAACATTTTTACTTACAAAACCTTTAAATAGAAAGACTATTCCACTTAATTAGGCAAGCAGTGTGCTATTCATCATATCATCATAGTAATTATGTCAATAAGATTACAAAGGCATAGCATTCACAAACAACCATAGACCTAAACTCCAAAAAACAAATTTCACGAACAAATATAGCCGAGATTAAAATAAAGGACATACGCAATCACAAACTTAATGCATCTCCTTAAAATTATGCTTAAGTGAATAACATAAGATAACTGCAATACTTAAGCTCTGTTCCCCCAATCAAAATATTGAACCGGCCCTTTTCAGCAACCTGCCACAGGCCCCATATTAGAAGTCACCAGGCCAGCTTTAAGCAACCTCTTTTCGTTGCTAAAGTTTCTTAGTACAAACAAAAGGATTCCAAATTCTCCTATTTTTTTTCATATGAATCCTTTTACACCCACAGACACACATACCAGTCTACTTACACAATTTCTAAGCATACCTTGGAGCTAGAAAACGAACATAGTGGCGGAGAAATTGGGCTGCACCTTTAATCACGGATGACATATAAACTCCTTTTACACCTGAAAAGATTATGGGGACTCACTTTATCGTACAACAAATGGAACACGGATTTGGATAAAGTAATAGTTTAAGTGAAGTTAAATAATTGCATAAGTAGCTCAAAAAGAAAAGGCTGAACATAGATTCAAATACGAATGAAAAGAAACCATTTGAAAAGGTCCCAAGGAGTAAAGCACTAACCAAACTCTTTGTGGTGTATTGGGTCATTTAGCCCTTGCATAAATGAACCAAGAACAAAAGTTTCAGGCACTGCTTTTATGTATTTCCCATAATTCTCCCAATTGATGTCAAGAAAAGACTGCATGATCAGGCACCTCACTGCATTCATTAGAAAACAACATAAAATAAAAAACGGTAAGCAAGAAAGAAGGACTAATTTAATACATAAAAGAGTATAGAATTAGCTAACAAGATGTGTATCCTGACTTTAGTGTTGTGTTGTACTAATAGAAATATAAATATAAGCTTATTCAACACTAGCCAATAATCATGAACACACTAACCCTGAGGATTGTCATGATGAAGGCCTCGCTCCCATAAAATAGATAGCCAATCAAAAGTCTCGCCATACGTTTCAAATTGATATTGAATTTTACTAATACTGCTTCCAACATTGAGATATGATCCAGAGAACTGAAGCAACAAAGACACCTGTATGAAACAATTAATTTAGCACATCATCCATTGATTGGGCAAACACAAAAGTCAGAAACCAAAATATCTGTGATATACATTAAGAGCATCTGACAGTTGGTCAAAACTATGTGCAACAACGTATATATTTGGAAACAGACCAAATAAAAATGTGTGTCAGGATTATTTGATCCTGAAAATTTTAAAAATAAAGCCCTGCAAACAGCAATGTCCTCGCAGATTTATATTCCAAAATACACTAAATTCACTTTAACTATAAGGATTTCTGGACCTCCACAACCATAAAAAATGAATTGTTAATAAACTAATGTACAACATATGACTTTGAAGAACACATGCATAACCTGTATATTTTATAGCAATGTCACAAAAAAGGAACCCAGCTTTTGCATTTTCACCTCAATTTTTTAAATACTAAAAGTTCTCTTTTCAACTATTATGCAAAAAACGGAAAACAACATATCTAGGAAGGATGCATTACAACTTGCTATCTTTTCATTCTTCTTACTCGTTTCCGATTGTCCAAATTATTCCAAAACATCAAAGCATTGGCCCCACACACACACAATCTTCATCAATCCAAAACCACAGATTTACAGTAAGATGTTGATATTTGATAGAATAAAACAAAGTAACACATTATATCATTAGGATTGAATCTTAAAATATCATCTAGCATAGTACATCGGATGATCTCTTCATATCTTACCATAAATCATGATTTAATGGATATCCAATTAAGATTAGAAGTTGTCTATTAGTATAAACAGAAGTGAACTGTGCGTTGTGAGCTGTAAGATTAGAAGTTGTGTATTATTCGGTCAGTGAACTGTGTGTTGTAAGCTGTAAGACATCATTTCACACCACATATATTATGTTCTATTATGAGTTTGTTCTCTCATTCCCCTCACCTCTACCCTTATCTATAATATATAATTTTGACAAAGATGAAAAAATTTAGAACACCTGATGATTCCAAGCTGCTTCAACTAAATGAGTACCATATTCTTCGAGCATCTCATACAAAAGCACAAATGCGTCCCAATACTGCTTGCTGTTAATAATCAGGTCATCTATCATCGAAAGGTTCCCAACACCAAGTGACTTGGCTTCCTTGTAAGCCCATCTTTCCCTCTTTGTCACACCATGAGGTACTGAATGCTTTTCACTTGTATTCTTTTTTGAAATGCTAGGCACGGAATTGGTTCCTCCTTGTATATTGAGAGCCATCTTCAATATATGTAAACACTGTTTCCTCACTATACTCTCCTTGTCAACCTGATCAGATTCAGTTTGATTCCTAAGTAAGCAAAACATTGACAAGTTAAATAAACACACAGAAAATCATCAAACAGTGCTTGAGTACCAGCCCAATTTTTATTTCATTCCAGAACTCTTTTTCTGCTGTTATGTCAAAATCTTCAGTTACATTGATTGTATCACGGTCATCATGTGCACATTCTTCTGTGGACCAGGAAAAAGAGAAATACAATGATAGAATATTATATGCCTCTCTTCTTTCTAAAGGTCCAATTGAAAACAGTGTTCTGCAGCATCTCCAGATTTTGATGAATAAATAGTCCCTGAAAACCAATAATATTAACATACAGGATACATTTACAAACAGATGATAAAATGCATACAAATCAGATGAACGTTACCTAGAAAACCCATGTTTCTGCCCATGAATTGAGATTTCAAATGAGTAAGGTGATGCTTTAACAATGATAGGAAGAAGCAGGCCTGCTGCACAAGACCTGTGCTCAGGACTATGTAAAAGCATCCGTTCAATCAAATTGCATATTTCCCAAATCAAAACTTTAACAAATTTATCCGCAATGCACCCTTTTCTTTCCACTGATTTAGAGATTGTATCTGTTAGCACATACTGAAGGGCAGCTTCCAGAATTACAGACAGAACATTACATGATGTTGACAATTCGAAACTATTTGACAGAGACACCAATAGCTCATTGTCCATCAGTGAATCAATCATGACATCATTCAAGTCTTGGTGAAATGATTCGCTACTCCATTCATAAAAGTCCAAATCATCATTACGAAGCATACCCATGGAAAGACCAACTGATTTTAAGAAAATTGGCACCAAATTTTCTTCAAGAACTTCCCACGTGCAAGTTTCAATCACTACACTCATTAACGATTCTGTGATCTGTCATCAAAACGATGCACACATCCAACAACAATGGAGGCAAAACAGAAAAAACAATTAGTAAAATTTCCCAATAATTACCGATAAAGCACAATTGTTTTCCAACTTCTGTAATAATACCTGATTAAGTAAGTCATGCTGCAGGGGTTGTAGAACCTTAGCTAAAGGAAGAAAACATCTCCGAACAAACAATCGTACAGCATCACAATCAGTCCCTGTAAAGAAATGAATTAGATAGAAGAATGTGAAGGGTAATGTGACAGCTGCAAATGCTCCTTTCAGCATAGCATCCTACTTTCCACTTCCAGACCAAAAACAGAGCAAAAGCCATACGAAATTTGAAAACATAATCTGAATGTAAATTGGTAACTCACCCGTTTTCTTCAAGAGATGGCAAAACGCGCCAACCAGCGACAGAAGGTGGGGGCGTTTATCAGCATTCACATCATCACCTTCTTTGATAATATCCTGTTAAAATTCATCAAACAATACAAAATGTGAACAACAAAATAAATGAGAGAAATGGAAGTCAAATGCAGAATAAGAATAAGTGATACCTTGAGAATTCGAGGGAAATCATGGAGAAGTGAAGCGAAGAGGGAGGGTGGAGACAAACGAGTAGACACAAGAATGCAATCCAGCATTGCAGGAACCGCAGGCGGAGGCACCTGAGAGAAGCTTTTCGATAGGGAAGCAACCACAGAAGCCATGGAACCTACCTCTGCTTCTGCTTCGGACATTGTAACAATCTTCTTGAACGGGATTTGGCAGTAAAACCCTAATTATCCGCTGCTAAACCCTAAACCCTGGACAACGCCATGGTTCACCAGCTTTAGCTGTCAATTTTTTGGCGCCCTATTTACTGTGCATTAAATTAAATTAAAAGGAACAAAGCAATAAAACATTAAATTAAGAATTTTAGTGAGAACTAACTCCTAGAGATTTATTTCATTGGTAAGTGAGTCTTTTTTTCTTTTTAGTAATTTTGCTAAATTATATTCGTCTTTACATTTAAATAGTAAGCTGGTATATTTTTTCATTTTTATTTGGTGTAATTAGTGTATCTTGTCAATTAAATTAAAAACGTCCATAAATAAGAAATAAAACAACTCAGTAGTATCACTTAAATTCTTGAAATAATTTATGATTAAGAATTTTATTAGTGAGGAGATTTTGCACAACAATAAATTGAAGCTTATATGTGAGAATGACACTTTAACTTTAAAGTTAATTAATAACTAAACAATAAAAAGTTAGAAGAGAAAAGTGAATATCAGTGATGTTAATATAGATAAGATGTGTTTGACAAAATCCATAAGTCAGTTACTAGACTAACGAATGAGTTAATTTGACAAATATAAAAATGTTTAATAAATACTAGATATAAAGTAATTTAATTGAGAAGTTCCAAACTTATAAACTATAAATTACTTCAGTAAATTTAAAATTTATAGCTTATTTAATTTTTTTCAATGATTATTTTTATATTTTGATATATTATTTTATTATTTTTAATTTTTATTATTATTTGTTTCAATTTTGTATAAATATTTAATTATTATACGGTGTTAGCATTTATTTAGTTAGATTTAAATTTTCTATGTAATTAAAATTAAAATAACTAATGTTTCATTATATTATATTATATGAAAAATACATACGGAAAAATGGTAAAAGACAAATTCAATGTAATAATAATTTAAATTGAAACAAAAATATTCAATTTAATTAATGCTAACTACATAATCTCATTGAAACGAAATTACTTTTACAAATGAAAAAACACAACTTATTAAAAAATAGAAGTATTAAAAAGATTGATAAGAATTTAATTATTTTAAATAAATAGAAAATTATAATTACATAATAATATATTTTTATCTAACGGAATTATTTATATAATAAAATGTATGTAGTTACATACATTTATGTCATTCATGTTGCATTTACCAACTAGTTTATCAATTACTTTACTCAACATTTTTAATATGATAATTTAGTTTATTAATAGAAAACTTTTTAAGTTAGGAGCTTATGTTATCAACTAGTTTTGCTAAACAAAATCATCCATATCTTATATATGCTTTTTTCACTAGCACAATTTATTCATACATACCATATATATACATACCATATATATATATATATATATATTGTTTTGATGATTTTGTTTGTTTAGTTATTAAGCATTGTATACACTTAATTATGAGTTTGATAATACAAAATGCTTGATAAAATAATGTAAAAAAAAATACCTGCATTGTTCATTTATTTAGTTATTTTCCATAAGTTTATGTTGTGTTTTTGTGACTTTTCTAAATTTTTCCAGCTTCATTTTCAAATAATATAAATATGTGTTTCGGTGTGTTTTATGTTCTTTTCAATTTTAAAAAATTATTAGGATTAAATTTATATTTTTCATTTTCATTCTTTTAACATGGGTATGGATTTAGTATTTTAGATTAATCAATTTTCATATGAATATCATTTATGTCAACATAATGAATAATCCAATTATGAAATATAATGTGAGACATATTTTCAACATTTATTGTACTCTTGGCAACCATGTTTCCAATAGTACCATAATATACAATAATGAATGTGAGAAAATTGAGTAATCTTTTTAAATAATATTGAAAATTTTGTGCATATTGACATAGATATTACTCCTCTTGATTTTAAATAATCGTCTTTAGATGAGTCCGAGGCAAATGAACGTGAATAATATGAAACTTTCAACATAATACGAAGGTTATTCATATGATAATAAAATATCAAATTAGTTAATCGGTTACATATTCATAAAACTCATGGTTCTATTCATAAAACTCATGGTTCTTTAAACAATGTAAGCATCGTGTCATTTAGTATAAATGAAAAGGTTGAAGAATTTTTATTAATAGAATAAGACGAAAAAGATAAAAAAAATGAAAAGGAAGAATATGAAAATTAAATAGACATAGATTTTGATTTATTATAATTTTCATAAACAGATATATACACATTTGTGATTCTGACATGTGTATTATATGTTCTGAGATTAATTATATCATACATTTAACTTCTATTCTACTTACAAGTACAAACTTATTTTCACATGAGGTGATTGTAACCATTGTTAACAAACCTACTAATGTTTCAACATTTCCTACACATATAATACACATGAGTTGAGTTAAAGCCTAGTATTTATTTGGATACATATCACGACAAACTTCCAATTATCATATCTATTAAATTAATTATTTTAACTATTTTTTATATTAAAGTCTTTCAATTCAAAATAGCTAATCGCATTTTATCACATATCACATATATGAGTATAAGACATTCTATTACATCATATATGAGTATCTTATCTAATTGTTTTAGATAAACACCAATATATGAATCAATATGGATATGATTTTTAAATTTAAAGAAAAGAAAACTTCTTAAAATTAGAATAAAAAAAACAACTACTTACAATAAAACAAATTTATAAAATTTCATAAACTAATATTCTTACATGATTTTGGATAATACAACTGAAACAAAACACAAACACATTGATCATAAAGCATATGACATCTTATTTTAGTGTATTGCTTCTTAATTTTACTCAAATAACAAATTTTATAAAATTTTACAATCCTTTGTAACATAAAGAAAAATAAAGTTATGTTTCTTATTATGCAGACGATAGAAGGTTTTTTCTACAAATTCATTTTATGTTATTACTTATCATATAAAATTTCCATTATAAATCTCTATTTCAAATTTTGAAGAAAAAAGAGTTACTAAAATAAAAAATAAAAAATAATCCTTTAAAGTGTTTTTTTTTATAAATTTACATTAACTAATACTCATGTATGTTTTTGGATGACACAACATTTAAACAAAGACAAACGCATACAATGATTTGAGAACACATGTCTTTTTGTTTTACGATATTGCTTTATGATTTTATTTAAATAATATAATTTCAATGCAAACCTTTTAGGTACTAATGCGGTATCCTAATATGTTAAGGAGATGTGAAAAAACAAATTGAACTCATTCTTAAATGTTAAGGAAAAGTGAAAAAAAAGGATAAAAAACAAAATAATCTTCCTCAGCTTGCTTACAAACGACATAAGATTTCTCCTACAAATTCATTCTATACTATCACATTTTATTAAAAAGTCAAATAAAACATATTCCAAAAATATATCATGAATAACCTATACACAAATTTTATTATAAACTGTAATTAAGTAGAAATATTTCTTCCTTAAAAAAAGACTAATTGTATCATAGTATAAATAAATAGATGTCATACTTCATCACATTTAACACTGTAAATAATATTTTTATAATCGGGACAAATAGGTGTAGGGGTTGTGAGAATGAGAGTGTGACATATAAAATGAAGTAAAACACAAGTTTTTAGAAACAACAAAGAACACAACACAAGTGGGTTTTAATATGAACCACGACCTTATGATATTTCATTTATCTTTTTAAGAGTGACTTTTGATAGTAAATTTATTTATGCAATAAGAACATATCTAAGGCAAAATAATGTAAAGCGATTTTTTCAAACCATATAGATTCACAATAAGTGAACACACACATATTATAAATAAAAAAGTTAAACTATAAACCTTAAAAAGACTGTAATGAAAAAACTATTCATTAGAGTATGAAAAATATTTCACCAATAAAAACTTACCTTGAGCCATAAACAACAAAAAGAATAAAGTAATCTATTTTAGAAAACAAGTTTTTAAGTCCTAGTCAACAAAAACTTATCTTGAGCCATAAGCAACAAAAACAATAAGGTAATCTATTTTAGAAAAGAAGTTTTTAAGCCTTAGTCCACTAAAAGTTCAATTTTAAAACAAAAATAAAAAAAAAAGACAAGCTTTAAGTTGTAAGAAAAAGAAAAAAAAAATTGTACTTTAAACCATAAACAACTTCAAACCGTGATAAAAGATGTTTGTTAATGGTTTAAGTTTTAAATTTCAAATTGTTATAAATGTGAGGTAAAAGATTTTATCGATTAGTTTTTCGTTTTTCGCTGATTCAAATTTTATCGTGACTATAATCTTTAACCTTAACAAAACATGAAAAGGATATGCATTCTATAAGTGTTTAAAACCATAAAGATTTTCCATTTTTGTTGATTTTTAGAGTTAACAAAAGAGCTTCTACAAAATCACATCGATTTGACAATGTGTGTATTGGTAAAATTTCTCTACAAAAGTGATAATGGATAGGACACAAAAGAGAGTAGGGTTTGGAAGAGTGGGACGTAATTTATGGTAAGAATGGATTTTACAAAACTTGGAATGATGGACATGTTTAGACACATAAATAACAATGTTTGTGAGACATAAAAGAGTTGAGAGTTTGTATGGTCTCATCTTTTTAAAGTGGGATGAGAAATAATGAATAAAGAAGGCTTTTTAACCTAAATTAAATTAAAAGGACAAAGAAAGGCAGCGTAGATAAAATAATGTAAAAGATTTGAATAGAGTATCTATGGCCCATGGGAGATTCCATATTGCAATTATTGTATTGCTATCATCGTATCAGCGTGCTTTGTGTTTATAGGTCTTAAGGAATCTTTGTTCAGTGCTACTAAGTCCGTGACACACGCGTCCACATCCACACTTTCATCCCAGCCACTCTTCTTCAGTCCTAACACTTTCTCCATTTCTCATCTCAAAATGCGGAGCATCTTTGCGCTTCTCCTTGTTCTTGGTACTCTTTTCTCTCACTGTTTTGTTCTGTACTCTGTTTGGCTGCTGAAAGGGAAAAAATAACGCAACGACAAACACCCTAATATATATACTGTGCTGTATTTTAATTATTTATTTTTTGTTGATTTTCTTGGTTGCTAGAAGGAGGAGTTTTGGTGGTTGAAGAGTGTAGGAAATGACTTGATTTACGTTTTGTTGATTATTCAGGCTTGTTTAAGCATGCATTTGCTGAAGAAGGGTATTGTTCTGCTCCTTCTGGACTTAGTACGGAAGCGAAATCGAAGCCTCTTTATTGGAAAGTCAACAGTCCCACTCTCTCTCCTATTCATCTCGAAGGTTAGTCAACTGTTTTTGTTATGCTATTTTTCTTTCGTATCTTAAAGAAATATTGTTATGTTGATGTGAATTGTTTAATGGAGCAGGAAGCAAACAAAGACTGCTTCTGGTTACTGATTAGATTTCCCTTGTTTTTTTTTAATAGACGGGAGTTTTGTGTCTATCTAGGTCAATAGAGGGTCTTTCTAGTAAACAGAAAATACGTTTTAGTTGCAAAAAAATTATGTAAATGCTTTATAAAAAGTGTTAGGTGCATAATAAAATAGAAGATATGAGACCGTACAGTTTGTAGCAGCAGGCTTGTGTGCCTTGTTAACTCAAGAAGTTCACAGTTTTGGACACTTGACTTTTTCCTAAGATGTGGATTTCAAATTACTATTATATTTTATTTTGGTTGCTGACAGAACTGGCTTAAGAGGTGAATTGTGACACTTGACTACCTGGCTTGATTATTAGGATTCTTTCTTGAGTTGTGATATATATGTAAGTTATAATGAACTATATGTAAAGGTTGTTTAGATCTCAAAGTTTCTGCTGCTGTTGAGTCCTGGAGTATTTTCTTGAAAAGAACTTTGCAGTGAATTTGTATTGCACTGAGTTTACTTTGTTTTTGTTTGCAGATTTACCTGGATTCACACGCAGTGTCTACAAGAGTAATCATGCTTTGATATCACCAGAAAGTCATGTATATGGCCCATTGCCTGATTGGTACTCTTGACTTTCTTCATTTGTTTTAGCTAAGATTTTAAGCTTCTTCATTGCCCTCTTGTTGTGTAGTAACTTTAAATTTCTTTGACAGGAGCGACACAATTGGGGCATATTTAATTTCACCGGAAATGGGTTCACACTTTATAATGTACCTAGCTAAGTTGAAAGGTTTGATTATGACTTATTTCATTGAATCTATTATATTTACCAAGTTGCCTGGGTATATTGTGATAGATGATATTGTTGCTTCAGCATACGGTGAAGCAATTATTTTAGTCATCTACACTACATATATTTTCCGACATGCTAATTTTTTGATGCCATTGTTCTTCTCCTAAACAATTATGCATCATTTGGATGCCACTTTATTTCTTCCTTCAGTGTCTGAATCATATGGGCTATTTACAAGCCTCCTAACATTAGATCAACATTATTGAAAAAAGAAGTGTGGCATGGAAAATATTGAACCCTAAGAAAGATAATGAAAGAAAAATTACCCTGTATAGGTAATTGCCTCAGAAAATCTGGGTTCATCCCTCGTAGAGGATTCTCTGTGCATAATTCAAAGTAATATTTCTCTGGTCCAGTGCTACCCGCCAACTGCTTTCACACACTTCAACTCTACAAAGCCTGGAATGGCTTGTAAGTTGTTACTGTACCTTAAAAAAAATATCTTCCTTTCATGATTCTGTGCCATTGTGTCTGGTTTCCTGTTTGTTTCATTGTCCTGGAACCAACCTCCATAATAAATATACCACGGGTCTTTTGTTTCAGCCTAACTTTTAATGTTTGGCAATATCTTATTTGCTTCTCCTTTTAGGATCAAAATGATACAGGGGTTACAATTTCATTCATATCCTCCAAGTCTACCTTTACAGTTTCCCTTAACTCCCATGGACATTTCATTTGTGACGTTTGATGTTTTATGTATGGTGCCATTCACAGTTTCCATGAAACTGAATTTTCTGGTACACTTTTGATATGTGCATTGCCTCTTTTCTAGATAATTCAAGATCAGGACTACCCCAGCCTGGTGTGGAGAGGTTGTAAACATGTTATTTCTCCTTTTCAGTTTCTGCATTCTACCCGTCCTTAATTTCTTGTCCATTACATTCCAAACCATTTAACATTGTATTGTGTAGATTTATCTTTGTGCTCCAAGGTACCGTCACTGTCACTAATGCCACTGGAGTTAGCCAACTACTTAAGGTAATCAGTTTACAATTATTATTGTAAGTGTTTCTGTCAGCATGATCACCGATTTATAGTACTGTTAAAAATTGATATTTGATATAAATTTCAGGTTTGGTTAATGTGTTTTTTTAAAGTACTATCACCTCTTTTCTTAAAGTAATGAAAGAAGAAAATATTATTAGAAAGGGAAAAGAATCTGGAGGAGAATAAAATATCCTCCTTAAAAGAAATAGTTGATGATAACAGCGGGTCAAGTTAGCCAAAAAATTAAACAGATCTTTCAATCTCATTTCGTATCACTAGTTACAATTCCCTTGAAAAAATCTGAAGTAAAGTGCACCAAAGGAAAGATGTAGACAATATCTCATCCTATAAAAATATCAAGGGAAAAGAGAAACCCTTGATAATTTGGACATTCCTATACTGCCAAATGCACCAGAGAGCTGCACATGCCACTCATTACTATAAACTTTAACCCTCCTCATTCCACTTGTACCCTTCGGAACATATAATGAGAAACTGCTTCCCAAGGTGTCATGATACACCCAGTGTTCCCCCGTAGTCACTCAATGCAAACACAAGCAGAAGGCTGTTTTTGAACTATGGCTACACGTAAACCATGTATCAGGACAAAAGGCTTTCACATATCGTTTCCCTCTACCAGTATTTATGCACTTGTGGGAATTCCGTAAGAATTATGTTAGCTTCTGGAAAAATGTTATACATGATGTATTCTTATTACTTTTTTTTTTCTTCTAAATTTGGTTACATTTTTCTTAGATCCAGCTCATTATTTAATGCTGGTGGTAGGTTAGGTTTGACACATAAGTTTTCTATTTATACAGCAGAAGATTCCAGAGGCATTGAAATTGGACTTAAATTCAAGATACAATCCCTGAAACGTTTTTATATAAAAATAAAAGCTGATTACTATTGCTTCAAAATTTTATTTCTTATAGTGTGCTATTACTATTTTTCAATGCTAGAGAGCTTTATGCTTTAATAATTATGATAGGGAAATTATATGACAAAAGAGAAAAGGGAAGGAATGTATGCTTAAGTTCATTGCAGCTTATGATATTATTTCTTATTTATCACACCATTGCAAGATTGGCTCCTTTGGTGAATCCTCTTATTTCCGGTTATAGGAAGTAATGATAGAAATTCATATTTCCCTCATGTGTGATACTTATAATGACCTTATTTTTATTTACACACTGCTTAGCTATGTAATCAAAGATTAGTAAAAATATAGTACAACCATTACAATTGCAGTGTCTTTCTTTCATTCATGTTTTTGTCTGGCTACTAGCTTTTATATCATTTTTTATGAAAGTTTAGATAATCACTATATTTTCTGTGAAGGGTATAAAAAAATTCATATCATGGTTTTAATTCCAGGTGGATTCATTTGCTTATTTTCCTCCAAATTTTGATCATTTAATTGAATCTGATACACCTGCTACTATTGTGGTATTTGAACGAAGGTTTGTAATTTTTACTTCCCCACTTGCAATTTTTATGTTTCATCTCCATCGCCTTGCCATTATCAGAATTCGTGCATTTAATTACGATTATTATGCTGAAAATAGTTCGATGGATTTTATATTTCAAGATTCTTCTATAAGTAGTTACAATATAAATTGGTATAGAATGCATATATTTTTTTTTGTACATTCAAATAGTGAGCTGTAACGAGTACTCTACTGACTTGAGTATGAAAAATGTATATAATCTTTCAGATATTCTTCACTGCCAAATCATATCCCAGAGCCATTGGTTGGTACAACTGATAAGCAGCCACTCCTTGAAACTCCAGGCGAGGTAAGTTGACTCCAATATACTGAAAAGCAGTTTGCTTTATTTCATCTTATTTTTCTTTGCTTTAAATTCAGGGATTATATTTTCCAACTTAGGATGATAGTTCATAAAAGAACATTTTATGACAATGTTACGTCTATTAACGTTGCATAGAGCAATACTTTATGTGCTTTGGGTTCATGTCACTTATCATCAATCTAGGTGTGTTTATAACTCTGAACATGCAAGCATCTTTTTCTGTTACACCCATCACTTCAGATAACTTTCTGACAGTCCATGTTTAGTAACTATTACAAGTCACTATATGATTTTAAACTATTGTGATGTATTGGAAATTCCACGTGTGTTGAAAGTTATCCTCTAATCAGGTGTCTCTGCTCTCTTTTTATCTATCTTAGCTTTTTGAACTTTTGTTCGCTGTATCTAAAGCTTTTAATTCTGTCTGTATGCTTTGTCAGATTTTTGAACTGCGGAAGCTAATTCCAACATCTTTGGCATATGACTTCAATATCCATGTAAGCTCAAACCTCTCATGTACTTATTCTTTTGGCACAGTCCGTTATTCATTGTATTATACAGTTTTCATATGATCATGGTTTCTGGTAAATTTCTGTAAATGTTACTGATGAACCCATGACTGCAGATAATGGATTTTCAACCTGGAGAATTTCTTAATGTGAAGGTAATTTGTCTCTCTGCCTGTACCATACTGACGTGGATATGTTATGTATGCATGCGTTAGAGTTGCATTAAGAATTTGGATCTCTAAAATGGGGATAAGGTAATAAGTAACCTCTCTTTCGTTGGACAAATCTATGGTTCGTGGCTAAATAAACGATGTTCAAGAAGCAAACGAATGACTATCCTTGGGCAGATTCTAGCCACCTTTAATTTGTGATCAATGCTCATTCTTGAAGCCTAGTTAAGGGAGACTCGAATGATGTTTTGTATCATCCTCATTTCATCCAATCTCTTCTTTGATATAACTTTTCTTTAATTTCTAGAGAGAAATTTGGATATGTTTTACTTCTATTAAGTGAGTGATAATTGTTTTTTTGGCTAACAAGTTGAGAGTGATTGAAATAACTATATTCTTTCTAGTGTGATCCCTCTCACTTGTGTACGGATGTAGCCTATAGTGAGAGAATCACATAACCCTTGGTGTTCATCCTATCTTCATTTTTACTCTTTCATACTTTTGTTGCAAGCCAAATTGTGATTTGAAATTTCCCAATAGTGATATCTCCTAAAATCTGAGCTAGCCAAACTCATCCTTAAAAAACTAGCTTGCAAGAAGATGATTGTGTAAATCTTACAAGGGCTACATTAGCTATATTTCTAGTCAATGTGGAACAATGTTGTTAAATAGCCATTAGTGTCATCATGAAGCTGCAGCATGGTTTTTTGACTCCACCATGCATTATTAATTAGTTCTAAAGGAAGAAACCAACTTTTTGATGTTTAGATTATGGATTCAATAGCAATATGACACATGACAATGTCAAATCTAGTTTTGCACTTATGAACCTATCTCAATATATGTTAATGGTTAATCTTTCCATATAAATTGTTGGTATTGGTATTGTCAAGTTTGAAAATGTATAACGACACTCTTTGGACAAGATGAGGGGGCACCATGTAAATGACTTGGAGAGCCTTTTGTTTATTGGATAGACCTAGGGTGCTAGACCCATATTGAAGGCTGTACCAAATGGTATTGGAAGCACAAAATATTGTAACAAAATTATACATGCTTCTTGGAGACAAAAGGCAAGAGGTGGACCGGAGATGCATTTATTGTAATATCCAATCAAGAACTTCAAGAATATGGCTCACAAACTAAGTGATATGTCACAATGAGGTTTGAATATTGTCGTAGAATTTTATCTCCTTTATGGACTCGAGTGGGTAAATATCTGTTGTGTGAATTGTGTTGTAAGTAGAGTAGATTGCAGTTTGGAAGATCAATTGCCCAAAGTAAGCACATATTCACCTTGACGTGTGAGAATTACCGAACATGGCCCTAGGAGGATCCAAATATTTTGCACTAGAATATGCTTGAAGAAGAAACTTATAGGTTCCAACCATAAGGCTTTAAAACAACATGAAAATGAAAACTTGCTTTATAGGTTAAATTTCTATATGGCCTAGAATAGGTGACCAATTATTTCATGTTCCTATTTTTTGCAATCATCAAATAAAAAGTTAGTTTTTTCATGTGATCTCATGATTGAAACTTGTATGATTGAACTTGTTTAAAACAAGTTATCACTTGAAAAACGAGTAGTCTACTTCACTTCACAATGAAGCTCAATTTTATCACTTACAGGAATACTTAATTTGATGTTAGGCTATTCAAAACCTATCCTTATTACATTTTACCAAACAGATAAAAGTAAAAGGATAAACATCTTTAATACAAGTACTGTTCCATGAAATTGTTTTTGAAATCAGTAGGGGCATTTTCTTGATGTTATGATCTATGGTACACCTCTCCTAAGTTATTCATACACAAGTCTAGGAGAGAGTTTGTTTGTCTTCCAACTCAAGTTGAAAAACCTTTTTAAATTTTTATTAATTTTGTGGCTTTTGCAGGAGGTCCATTATAACCAGCATGGCTTGCTGCTATTGGAAGGGCAAGGCATTTATCGTTTGGGTGATAGCTGGTAAGAGTTCTAGACCTAACCTGTCAAAAAATGGTCTGAATGTTGCATGAAGTTCTACATAGTGACATTTTTTGTTTCCGTTAAACTTAATTGACACTGCGAAAGATGAGTTTCACTTGGCCTAGTAGTGTGACTGTTATATAGCAAAATCTATTACTTCGTGCTATGCCATGCTGGCTATATAATGGTGAGCTATTTGAACTTAACTGGTCTGGTAGGAATGATTTTGTTACATGATATTTAGTTCATATCATTAAAAGCTGTAACTTTACATTGGTGATTTGTTTCTCATTGATTTTTTTTTTTCTGTGAATAGGTACCCAGTTCAAGCTGGTGATGTCATTTGGATGGCACCATTCATCCCGCAGTGGTAACTTATACTATTATATATTTCTGACTACATTAATTGTTACATTATATCTAACTTTCATATCGTTTTACAACATGTTAAATGATACAATGTGGTGTTATCAGGTATGCTGCCCTAGGGAAAACAAGAACACGGTATCTTATATACAAAGACGCCAACAGGAGCCCATTGTAATTGTAATTGTTGATGGAGGTTAGACAAATGATATGGAGGACAGTGACCCCCTACTTATGTAGTGATTTAAATAAAGGACGGAATGCATTTGACTATCTATCATGTGAACTTATTGAACAAACACTGCTAGGGTTTGAAGAAATAATTTCGAGGTTAAGAGATCTATCTTCTTACAATTCAACTCATTGATTAAACTCTATTGATATATTTTGATCGTAGTTCAATGAGAGTACACAATTTTTTTTAGTTTCAAATCGATAAGTTAAAGGGACTTGGATCGAATTCTTTTCTAATGCTATACAATCCTTCAATTCCAAGGTGATCTGATTCCTTGGATTACATTTTAAGTTGCTTGGAGATTATAGTTGCGACAAATACTTAACTAACAGATATTATAACAAGTCTATCAAAAACATAGGTTATTTATTACCAACTAAATGTAAAGATTTTTGATCAATAAATTAATCTATATAGTATTTAATACTACATTATTTTACTCTTTTATTTAGAGTGGAGTGCTGTGAGATTGTAAAAGTTTATTTTTTTAAATTTGAAGGTAATGTACTGGTTCAAGTTTTTGCACTTAAGCAAAGATATATAAAACCATAGCACATTTCTAACATAATATTCACTATATCAATATACAGTAACAAATTTTGATTTGGTAGAATGAAATTTATAAGGATTAAATTAAATTTGAAATTAATTTGATACAGAGATATGATATAATTTTAATAAATCGTATAATAATTTTTTTGGAAAAAAATGTGAAAAAATTATTCTTTTACATCATTTAATTATTTATTTCAATTGATTTTAGAAAAAAAAAACATATTTCTTTAGCTCATTGAAAGTTTTTAAATGCAAAATTCGCAAATTTTCGGTGAAACAATGCCAAGCTTTATAAAAACAAGACACATATGAAGAACAAAATTACTGACAAATATATTGTCCAATGGGTGATGAGTTAGATGATAATAGAAAGTTAATGTTGTTCATAGGTAATTCAAGAGGAGCTCAAATTAAATGTTCCTTACACATGTATATTGTTAGAAATATATTAATTTTGAGATTAGGTAGAAGGTAAACGAATATGTTAGTGATGTGGGTGATTGTATACGTTATCCTCCTAACATCATAGGTGTGACTAAAGGACGAACCCAATTAACTCTTCACAAACACAATGTGTATGATAGTACTATCTTTTTAGGATACATTTCTTTCACCACAATAACTAAAATTGATAATAATTTGTAAAGATAAAAACTTTAATAATTATAAAATTAGTTTTTTTTTTCTTTAAGAGGGTTCAAACCCCTTAAAATGAAGCACATTTATCTATCTTTACACTAAAGTAATTAATATCAAATACAAATAAAGAACCTTTTATTTTTTTATCACTCAAAACAAGAGTTTGAATCACTTCATACTTAATATACCATGAACAATGGATATGAAATTTGTAATTTGTATTAAAGTTATCTTAATAAAGTATATATATATATATATATTAATTATTGTAAAAATAGATTGATCGGATTACATTAAACTGAATAAATTTTTGTTTAGTCCATTCTGCGTACGACTTACATAGATTTAGATCGAGCCATCTGTAAATGGATAAATTTGTAGTTTTTTTTTTTTTTATAAAAAAGTATTATATTCAAATAATTAAATTAATATTATTTTGCTAAATCATAAATGTATTATAATTTTTATATATCAAGTTATTTAATCTAAAAATTAAAATTAATCAGACTAATGTGACTTATATTTTAAAATTATTTTTTTATAGATCAAAATAATCCATTATCAGATGAAATCGGATAAGAATAAACCTTAAAATTCACGATATATTTAAAATTTAGAGTGGATAAACCAATATTTTTTCTCACATTAATCTATTAAGTGAAATCAGTAAAGATGAAATAAACCGAATTCATTATCCAGCTTCACCTTGAAGCACTAGGCGTTGGCCAGAAAAATTGTAGTTTCTTGATTCATAGTCAATAAAGGTAAAATTGGTTGTTTGAAAAGTAGGGGTTGTGAAAGCACATACAAAAAATCCTCATCACAATTGAGGATCGTGTGGTATATATAAACCCAAAAGCACCTGAGAGAGATAAAAATTGTGGCATGGCAAAGGGATCAAAGAATTTGGAATCCCTTTCACTCAAATCTTTGTTCCAGTGACCATAACAACATTATCAACGAAAAAAGTTTAATCTTTCTGTGGTTATAATCTAGGGGCCAATCAAAACCAATTGGAATATGGATTATACTAACATGAGGTATGTGAGCTTCCGCGTGCCACAATGGAGAAATTTATGTGAATGAATCTGAACTTCCCAGTGCGTGGTGACTAGTGATTGGTAAAAACAATAATAAAGTTTACATATATATTCTTGCACATAAATTATTATGATAAACCCATTAATGGTCCACTTTGCCCTGAAAAAGTATTTGATCTTTTGGGAAGTTTAATATGAGAGTTGAGAAGATAATAAAATTGTTTAGATTTTGGATGATTATTGGTGAAGTTTAGATGCTCTTGCAAACAATGGATATAATGAAGCAAAGAGAGAGACAGTGCTTCCCCCTGGAAGCACAATGTGGGGCCCACGGGTGTACGGTGTCATCAGTGGTGTCTAGGGATATGCAAGAATTTATGATGGAGTAGGGTTCTTAGGATAATGATTAATGTTTTATGTTTAGTGGTAGTAGTATTCTACCCACCAGACCACATCACCACCAGCTCTTACAACTTTCGATTTTATCCATTTATAAGACGTGGGATATGATAAGAAGAAACAGATAATAAGGAAAATGTTAAATGAAGAAGTATCTCTATAATTTCATGTAAATTTTAATATTCAAAACTAATTTTAATTTTTTTTTAATAATATCATGCATTATGAATGCTTTTTTCATTAGTTTTCACTAACAGATTTTATTGGCTATTTGTAGTGAATGACTCTCCCATTTGTAAACTTTACTGGAAAGAGATTAATTCGGTTCATGATATTTATATGTTTTACTTTTCATTATTTTATTTATAAGAAAAGTAACTTCATATACATTATTAATGTTAGGAAAAATAAATTTTGTTAATATCTTAATATTCTTTCTAAAATTTTCAATTTGTAAAAAGAAATTAAAAGCCAAAGATCTACTCAATGTTGATCCGAAAACACTCTGTAAAACTCAACCAATATAAATGCAGTAAACTATTTTAGATTGTTTTTACCACGATATTAATTCGTTGTCAGTTAAAAATCACTGAAAACCCTGTCACTAATGACATCCAATAATTGCGAATCCAGAGCAATATTTATCGTTGACGTTAGTTACCAAATGGCCTTTATAATCTCACAGTACCTCTTCTATATATTGCCAATTTCATTTTCACTAAATGTGGTCAATTCTTGTATAATAGATACATGTTTTAATTATATTATTCTATTTATGTCATTGCTTTTTGTACATATTATAGGATGATGCGCATGAGGCAACAACACCTATCCCTTGAAACTATCACTGATACAAAATAAGACTTTACATTACTAAAATAATATTAATTGACAAAAAAATAATAAAAAATAATTATGGTGACAATTTTATAAACAAGTTCGTTATATAATGAATGTAATATTTCTTTATTCATCTCCTCCGGAATTACTTTTTCCTTTCCTTTCATTATCATTTTTTCTTTTACATTTTTGTGAACATATTTTCTACTCAGGCACACTTTTCCCACTCGCATTGTCTCCCGCACTTGCTTCTCTTGCCTCCTTCACAGCGTATTGAATCATGCCTAAAATAGTGTTTACATTCATGCTAGGCATGGTTTTGGTTTCGGTTTCTAATGTAAGTTTTGTATTAGAGCAGGATAACGAAGGTGTTCTTAGAATATTTTGTCAAACATATAGGATTTTAGATACTAGAAGTTTATGTTTTATATTTTACATAAGGATTAAAATATCGTTTAAATGTTTTTATTTAATATAGTATTAGAAGTGAATTTTAAACTTAATACAATCTTATAAAACCGATTTGTAAGGTAAGGTTTGCATCTATTTATAAATTACTACACTTTCTTCACGCTGAGACTCTCAACTTGAGTGTGAAACTTATATGTAAAGGTGGTCCAATAACGGCCCGATAGGCCTCACAATCTTACTAAGATAGACTCTGATATTATATCAGAAGTAGACTTTAAACTTAATTCAATCTTACAAAATTAGCTTGTAAAATAAGATTTGTATCTACTTATAAACTTTTATCTCTAGTCGATATAAGATTCAAACATATATTTTTATTGTAAATAAAAAATAATAATCACTACTCATCTTTGATCCATCCATCACAGATTTACATTCTCCATTTCTCAATTTATAAGGTTTCTACTTCATTCTTAATCTTTTTTGTGTTTACCTAATTGATTGGTTCAAATATGTTTGAATCTTGCACGCACATTCCAATTCCAATATGTAGTTTTTCACTATGTTAAATCTTTGCTTCTCGTGTATTAAATTTTGAGATTTAAACTGATTTTGTATAATCTTTTACTTGTTATCATTCTTATAAATTTGGATATTAAGCTTCTGAAGGTGGTTGTTGTAGAAATTAACAAACATGATATTTTAAAAGGAAACCCCATGTTGAATGGCGTTTGTAATTTAAGCAATATAAAATGTTACATTCTATGTAATTGAAGTCACTCTCAATGTAGAAGGTAACACATTCAACATCAATCATTAAACAATGTTAAAACTTTCCCCTATCACTAACAATTAATTTGGTTTATTAATTAATGAAAAATATTTAAAATAACTTATTTAAATCCATACCAGTGGATAATGAGTAAATTTGGACCTTTTCTCTTAGCCCTGTAGTCCTATGGTTGCTATTAATTTGTCTTCATTGTGCTGTGTGTATGCACGAATCTGATTCCAAATCTTATTTGATGTGAATAACCAATTAGAATCATCATATAAAGAAGCCAAAGTTTCAAATGCTTTGAAAAGTTGTTAGTTATATCTGATTCGAGCGCCAAAAGATTAAATTCATGAAAAATAAAAGAACATGCAAAAGTATATAACGCTATAATTCAAAGTCTCAGTGTGAAATCTTATATTAAAGATCCTACGTCAATTAGACAAAACTTTTTAATAATTTATAAAATAATTATAATTTTTATTTTATAAACTAATTTTGTAAGATTGAATTACCTAAAATTTAATTTTTAATAATATATGTGCTAGACCACTATGAGTTTCCTGTTTCCAACAAGACAACTATAACTAGAACTTTCGTTTCATGAAAAAATAAAGCAACGCCTCTAGCTAAATTATGGTTCTTCATCTATACGCAATTAATTAACAATGCAGCAAATTAATGACTTTTCTACTAGCTTCTGATGCTATGCATGCATTTGAGTAGATGCTAGTAGCACGCGTGCACTATGCCCATTCTAGTTATGTATTATATTATATGTCATGCTCCGAGATATGCTGTATATAGGTTTGGTAATTAATACAAACAAGAATGGATTTCTTCCTTTTAAGATGCTTCCACATAATGGAACCATTTCACCATTTTTTTTAATGAAAACGAACCAATGACAATTTGGAAAGGAAAGTAATAAACTAACGGACATTATTTTGCCTTTATGTCATTTTTAATTTGATTGTTGAACCAGAGTAAGTTGTTTCCTAAGACCTAAATCTATGTATTCTCCTGTGTAAGAATATGGAACTAATTATTGTGTTGTATATTTAATGATGCGCAAAATTGATCAGCACCAATGCAAATTGCTTAAGCCTATGTATTAAATATTTCTTCTTCGTTTTTTTATCAATTCCTCGTCCTTAAACTTTGGCTTTTCATTATAATAAATGAAGTGATAATGCAGCCATAATCATTTCCTAAGAAATATGCTTTCCTTTTCTTTGTTAAATGCTAGAATTAGAATATATATGACTGTCATGTGTGAAGGGATTCTCTTATTCGAAAGGTATAGGGCAAAGGAAAAAAATATATAGGTTTTGCTGTGATGCGTGAACAAACCTGACGGAATCAGTGAATTTGATAGTCACAGAAAGAGGGTATATTTATGCCCATAGCTTGAAGATTTCAGCGAGAAAGTTAGTTTTAAAACTTAAAACAAATATAAAGTGGAAACTTGTGACTGTGAATTCAAGTTTATCATGACAAAATCTAAGAATTGGAGTTTTGCCCTTGCTGAAAGTACTATATCTGGAATATTATGTGTTGTGTCTCAGCGTCTGTGAACTCAGAAAGTCCGAGCTAACGACCGAGTTAGATGATATAGCAAAGAAGTTCATAGTAGGATTGGCTTTTTTCTTATTCTTCCTTGCCATAGACAGCTTTATTCTTGGTAAGAAGAGAAAATAACATTCTCATACTAATTTTATTAATAATTGAAGTTTATTTAAATTTATGAAATAATGTAAGATTTTACATAAACTAATAAAAAAAAGAAAATGAGATTTGTAGTTGATTTATAATAATCTAATAAAAATTGGTAAAATAGATCTAATAAATCTCATAAGATATGACCTTTTTTTATCAAAGATAAAAGATAAATTAATAAAAGAATATTTGGAGTATTCTAATTTTAAGTATATTTAATTTTAAAACACTACAACAAATATCACTTTAGACAATAATATAGAATGCTGCCTAAAACATAAAAATCGTGGTCTAAAATTTAGATAATAATTTTTCAGTAGTAGTGTAAGTGAGTGTTGCCATTTGTAACAGGCAACCCTAAATCTTAAAATCATAAATTATATATATGAAAAAGCAAGAGAGATGAGAAATAGAAAGACAGACTGTGAGAAGGTGGAAGACCACATGCAATGACGAAGACCGATGACGTGAAGAACGACGATAAACTGAAGTGGTGGATTGACGAGTCCGATGATAAACGGTGAAGGAACGCCAGTGAATTAATGAGAATGTGCGAGTGAGAGAGAGAGTCACGGGAGTCACAATAAGTTTCTATTTTGACGAGAGAAGAGAAACAAAGTTTTAGCAGATAAAGGGAAGAAGCAAAGTTTTCACGAGAGGAGGAAAAACAATCCGCCTAAAAATTTCTTTTTCATTTGAGGAGAAGGCACTGTTTTTATTTTTTTTAACACATATTTTAAAAACAACATATAATTTAAAAACAACATATATATAAATGTTGCCTAAAACATCAATATTTAAAAGATCATCACTGTTAACATTTAAAAGACCATCACTCTTAATAGTCTTTAATTCACAGTTGTAAAAACGGATGCTTTCACTATGTTTAGACAATACTTTTATATTTATAGTTTTATTTAGTTTTGTCTGAAATGATATTTATTGTAATAGAAACTAAATTAATATAAAAAAATCTATGTATACAATAAAATTTCTCATATATATATATAAACATGTACTTAACATGTTTTAAAACTATTGCCATTTATTTTGTCTTAAGTGCCTATCCGTCATTAATAACTTGTGTTCCAATAGGGTAATTTTTGTGTTAAGTTAAAAAAAAATTATATTGTTGGTGAAAATAACTATAGTGCATTTAGTATGGATTATAGAAAAAAAATCAGGTTTGAAGTTAAAGTTAATATTCTATCTATACAGGACAGATGTAATAGTTTGAACATATATCGAATTGTACGAATTAAACCAATGTGAAACTAATGTCTAAAACAGATGTATAATTTTCGGGAGCACCATGATTATCATCACGATTCTTTTTTGGTTTACATTTTCAACTATCCCTTTCACACTTAGAATCAGCAATTAATAAAACTATGAAAATAAAGCATTAGAAGATGTAGAGAATAAAGAAAAAGAAAAAACAGGGTCAGAAAGAAGTGAATGAGACGAAAGAGTGGCAAGGCAAAAGAGAGTGAGCTGAGAAATTGGTAGAAGAAGCATAAGATTTGAAATTAAGAACAGTAGAGAATGCCCAAACTGTTATTTTGGTATTGAAATAAAAAAAAAAAAATAGCGGTCTTAATATTGCTTTTAAAAGAATGCTAACTAGCATGAGCCTAACTATAAAATGGATAAAAAAAAATGTTAGAAGGAAATTTATTTTATAAAAGAATTTGAAATATTATATAATAAAATATATATTATTTCAACAATGAATTTTAAGAAAAATTAAAATATTACGAGTTTATGAAAGTAATTTAATTATTTAAAGTTAAATAATTTAAATTTCACTTAAAAAAATAAGAATATACAAATTTTTATATTCTCTCATCTTTTAAATTCATGTATTTTCTTTTATATTTTCTCATATTTCAATTTCATGTATTTTTTATTTCTATTTTCTTTTCGACTCAACTTCGGTTGAGATATTATTAAGCTTTACAATGTTTGCCAGCTTTCGAGTAGAGAAATCTTTTGGGTTAAAATCAATCATAATTATTTTTTGGTTATCATCGTTAAGGTTATTTTTTGATGTTAGTGTTATTTCTAAGCTTACACGAGTTAAAGATTTTTTTCTTTTATATTACAATCAATAATGTTTTCTCAATTAATATTAAATAGGATTCTTTTGGATAACCTCACCAAATCTCATTTTTAATTGATGCCACTCGATGTTGTTTTTAACTTACATTGATAAAAACTTATTTTTAGTTGATGTCATTTGAGATTATTTTTGACCAGCAGTTATAAAAATATATGATAATATTATTTATCTGTTTATGTTAATAAGAAATTTCTCGAGACATTGTTATTCTTTGGCCAGTGTTAGTTAAGATTTTTTTTTTATGGCAATAAGGTTATTTTTGGACTAATTTAAGCTTGAACTTTTTTTTTGTCAATATTAATAAGGATTAGTTCTAATTAACATTGTAGATATTATTTATCTACTAATATAAGTTAAAGTTATTTCTTTTCAGGATTTTCTTACTTTGGGGAGGTTTTTTTTCTCTCAACCATATTTTTTGGATTAAAGTGGATAGTGATTTGTTGATTTTCTTGATCAATGTTAGGGAAAGTATTTAATGTCAATCATATTTTTTGGATTAAAATATGTAGTAATTTATTTTTTCATTATGTAACGTTGAAGTAGTAATTTTCATATTTGATATTTTTATATTTAGTGGTAATTAAAATACTTTATCATTAAAAATTTAATAAATTCAAATTATATTATTTATATAAAACATTTAAAATAAAAACAATTCAAATTTAAATTTTCTAAAAATTAAAAAATTATTTATTAAAAAAATAAGGCAAGATTGGTATTAACTAGCCTTTGTTTTCATTCTCTAATTAAAAACTACTAGTGTGGACTAATTCAACTCTAATAATAAAAAAATTTAATTATATTTTTTTATTTTTAATATATATATATATATATATATATATATATATATATATATATATATATATATATATATATATATATATATATATATATAAATTTTGGTTTCGAGAAACATTAGGCATGATTTCCAATAATTTGGTGGCATATTTTCCGTTAACATTTATAGGGACTCGGTAAAAAAAATAAATATAGGCACCATAACCAACAATATTTAATAAAATTAATTAATCATATAAAACGAGTATGTTATGGGGACTAAAATCATTTTAAGCCCTAAGAAAAATACTTTTTAAACAATATTAATTCGAGTGAGCCAAAAATGATAACAATTGATTTTCGATTTTACATTTAAATTCAACATTTATTACCGTTTTATATGCATTTTATTATACAAATTTTTTTATTTTATTAAAATTTTTCGTACATTTATAATAAATAACTTTAAGAAAGTAATTTATTTTTGTCAATAATTGAAAATATTTTATAATAAAATATAATAATGAATTTTGAAAGAAATTAAGATTGTAGAATTTTTTTTTGAGTAATTAAATTACTTAAATTGATAAAATTTCAATTTTTTTTAAAAAAGTAAGAGTTTGAAATTTTTTATACTCTAAAATTCATGTATATTTTTTACATATTTTCTCTTGGTTTTAATTAGGTTTCGTGGACTCAGTTAAAACTGAAAAGTTACCGACTTGATTAAATTCGATTAACATAAGCTAAGGTTAATTTTAGTTGAGTCGATGTAGGTTAAATTTATTTTTATAATCAACATTTATTATTATTTTTAGTCAACTTAAGTCAAAATTATTTATTTATCTATTCATTATGATTTTTCTAACCAAGGTTTATAGCGTTATTATTTCAATAAATGTCAACTATGATGTTTTTATTTAACGAGTTATCTTTGTTGGTGATATTATTAAGATTATATTTTCATTATTATATTCTATATTTTTGGGTTCAAATTAGTAAAGGTGTTATCCACCAATGTTAAGAAACTAAGTTTTTTAAAAATCAATCTGTAATTACTTTTTTAGTTGTTATTTGCAATATGTTTTTTTTCAAAAATAAATGTTATTTTTTATCCAAAGTTTATTAGAATGAAATTATAATATAAGATAGATCGACCACTCCATCCAATATATAATTGTATGAACTATTTATAGTGACCGATCGAGAGTATCTCAGTCATAGTTAAAAGGTTGGCCGATCAACTGACAACTAAGCGAATATATTTCTAGTAATCTGATGCATTCCACGTGACAACAATCATTAGACACGAGGTACTAACAATGTGAACACATGGCAGCCACTAACATGGACACGTAAGACAAAGCCTGCACAACATCATAGGTGAGTTGGGCCTTCAGCCCAATTATCCCTAAAGCCCATTCAAACCCATATAAAAGAGAAAGTAATATAAAAAAACAAGATACTGTTACTTTAAGCATTACTCCGACTTTACTAATGTTGGGAGAATCCGAGGGGGAAACACCGGAAAGATCTCACGAGAATGAGAACCAAGTCAAACCACATATAAGGAAATGACACCACCTTCAACCCAAAACCTTAAGACGTTGGGTTTGTGGGTCTTCTTTTCTTATATGCTGCTTAACTTTCTCATTCCTACCCAATGTGGGACTTAGACTCACACTTGAATACCTAACAATCTCCCTCTCAAGTGAGAGTCATTCCTCCACCACATTGATACACTTCCCCTCGAGCGGAAGCATTCTCAACCCCGAGTACATTACTCATGACCCCTCACTTGTACCTTCGTTCACACACTTATACAGGACACGCTTGCCTGAAATCACCATCAGGAAGACTTTTGATACAGGGTCAAATTGTACTCGCCCAAGCCGCAAACCTGGCTCTGATACCACTTGTTGGGAGAATCTGAGGGGCAAAACCTTGGAGAGACAAACAAGAATGAGAAATGAGCCAACTCATATAAGGGAATGACACCACTTCCAACCCAAAACTTTAAGGTCGCCCAAGTCGTAAACCAAAGGCTCTGATACTACTTGTTGGATAATCCGAGGGGGCAAAACCGGAAAGATCTCACAAAAATGAGAATCGAGCCAAATCACATATAAGGGAATGACACCACCATCAACCCAAAACCTTAAGGCATTGGGTTTGTGGGTCTTCTTTTCTTATTTGTTGCTTAACTTTCTCATTCCTACCCAATATGGAACTTAGACTCACACTTGAATGTCAGAATACATACAGAACCGTCTCTCAAAACGATGAAGCTTAGAAAGAGATTTCAAAGAGAGAAGACAAGTATTCATGAGTAACAAAAGTAAGTCAACGCATATCAAAGCTTAAAACTATCAGAGTTTGGCCAAAGTAACCGGTTTTGCTAATGCTAAAACATAAATAGTACTAGTATGAAAACAAATTTAGACCAACATTAACTTTGATTTTCTTCTCAATAAGTTTTGTAATGAACATCAAATAAAAAATGGCAACAAAGTATAAAAAAAACAATGACATAGAATAATCTTAATCAAATATATCTAAATTGTTGAACTGAAAATAACTTTTATTCACATCATATTATTATCCTTTCATAAAAAAATGACATCAACAAACGTGAACTAAAACATCAACAATTAAAATTTGTAAAATTCTTTATTCAAATGCAAGATTAACTTGCGAAGAAATTGTACCTATTTCTCTTGAGGTCATATGATAAATAACACTTACACCCCTTATAATTTTTAAAATTTACATTCATCTTGTTTATGATTTTAATAAAATAACTTTCATACCTCAATAGTTTTTAAATAGATATTTACTCCTACAATGTTTTTAATAAATGAAATTAATATCCTTTATGTTCTTAATAAAGTGACACATATATCTCATTTCATTTAAAATAACATATTAAATGAAATTTAAATAAAAAATTAAGAAAATTTAAAATATAAAATTTAAAAATATTATTAAAAAATATAACAATTTAATTTTAGCAGTTTAATTTTGGATGATCTATGTAACATGGAACTCATGTTGCATCTCCGTAACAACTATCCCAATCTCACAAATTAGATTAGTCTTTCACCTAATGGAAAGGGATAAACTTATTATACAACAGAAAAAAAATTGAGAGAACAGTCTATTTTAAAATAAACATTTACTTCTCTTATGCTATTAATAAAGTAAAATTATACTCTATTTTTTATTTTATGTATATTTTATTAAAATCATATGTAAATATAACGAGTTAATAAATTTCATCATATATTTTATAGATATTTATTTATTTTTATATTAAAATGATACTTTTGGAAAACGATTTTTTTTAATATTTTTTATAAGACAATGTGTAAGGTAAACTTTTATGATATTTTTAATATACAATAACTAAACATTTAATTTATTATCCATAAATTTTTTTAATATGTATTTTGAATATTTAATTTCAATCTAAATTTTATTTAATATAATATTATAAGAGTGATGAGTTTAATTTATTAAAAATATAAAAAAATGCAAGTGTCAATATTAAAAACATTAAAAATATCACTTAACAATATTTAATTTTTTTTCTTTAAATTATTGATCCAAAGACTAACACTAGTATTGTAACTTTCACAGACATAATAAGTTAATGAGTAGTTATACTTTGACAACCACAAGTGGCACACACCCACTTTACAATCTTATGTGATGCTGATGTGGCCAAGATAAATGACGTGTAAAAAACATTTCAGCATTTTTAGGATTTACATGTTTGGGGTTTTATCTCAAACGTTGCCCAGCATATTCCATCAATGGTTGAGAAGCAGTGAGTTTGAATTTCAGATTTCTTAAATCTCGCCACTGATGTCGTCGCCCCTACAGTCGTATCTGCTGTTGTCACCAAAGTTGTTGTCGCCGCCGTCGATTCTCGACCACCGTCGATGTTCTTCCACCGTCACTCACTACCACAACCACTTTCACACGAGATCTCCCTTATGCAAATGGGTGCACTAGACTCCTATCACATTTCAAATCTTAAATTTAGATACTTAAAATCTAATTATGTCATTTCATAACAAAATACCCTATATGTCCTGAAAAAAAAGTCTCATTTTATCCTTATTCACGTATACAATTAAATCACGTGTATCTGATTTATGTTAGCTGTGGTTGTCAAAATAAAGTTTTCCTAAGTAATATAATGATTAAACAACATCCGATTGCATGTTGAAATATGATACACAAAACCAATGTTTTCATATGGAATTGTTTTGCATCTTTCGATTTCTTTGCTGCATTCTTTGTAACTCGATAGGCACAAGAAAATAAACAAACTTAGTTGGAAAAAATCACTCTCACAGACTCAGCAAGTCCGTCTCTTAGCAGCTACGTGACTCAACTACTCACAGCATATATAGCTCGAAACACAAACAGAACAAAACACAACGAACAGGCTAAAAAACTCTACAAAAGTTAAGAGAATTAAAACAAAAAAACGCTAGTCTGTAGATTTTTTGCCACGCTTCACAGAGAAGGGAAATTAGCTGTGTTTGAACTGAAGCAAAAGGATAGATAGGATTTGTGACCAATTGGTAAATAATGTGTTTCCATCCTTTTTTGTCAATTGCAAGTTGAATGAATGATGATTTTGCACTAGACAAATGCTCATTTGGACAATGGTTTAATATTCTACCTATTTCAAAATGGCTACAATTTTAGTTATATAAAAAAGATTTTTCAACATTCTCAAATCTTAAGGTGATGATTAAACACTCTTGAACTTAGACGGACTATTAAAGATACACAAATTAGTTAAACCTTAGTTGAAAAAATAGTTATATTTTGACTAATGTCATAAACTATTCTAATTAGCTTCTCACCTCAATACATTTCTAACCATACCACTTAAAATATACAATTTCTGTTATTAATGGCCACTAACATGTATACACACACATAGGCAAATCAATGAAGTAATGAAGGCTAAAGACTAAAAAGGCAAGCTAGCTATCTAATTCGAGAAAGTTCAGAAAAAAGTCAAAAAGGCAGAATGGATTATTCGCGTTGATTCCTGGTGTTGTTTTGATTTGTGAGATCCTCTCTCCTTCTCTCCTTTTTCAGCAGTATCTTGTCTCTTGTGATGATATAAAAACAAAGCAAAGCATCTTTTACACATGATATGATCTTATGATTCTAGAGATCCTGTGGAGGTGAGGTGTGAGATGTGGCCAACACACCCACTTGGAGGAAGAGAGGTGAGGGATGAGGTCAATGCAAATTTGGATGACCCACTTCAAATAAATACGAACCAAAAGTCTGACACTGCTTCCTACCCTCCTTCCTCAGTGCAACTTAATCACCAATCACATTCAAAAGTATAACCAAAATTCCACTCCTTTAGTGCTTTTCTCAGAGACAATTAACTACGTCAATATGCTTATCCCTTCCTCTTGTTTGTATTATTAATCCCATCAAATTGGCCCCTCGATGTAAAACACACACACACACAGCTATTGCAACATGCATGGTTCTAATCAAAGCTTTTATCTGAAGCTAATAGTCTAACTATTACATAGACAATCTAGGGAAACAAGTTGCAAATGTACTGAAGAGATTATCACAAATTGCAGCAAGTGGGTAGAATGGTAAGTTCACGAAAGTCAACCTGAGTGCTCATTATTATGCTTTAGATATGTTATTATAAATATATTGCACGCCAGCAAAAGATTGCTTCAATTCAACTGATATATAGGATAAAAAGAGAACTAATTAGGGTTGTTTTTGGTTCTATCTTCCATATTATATACACAAACACTGTAAGTCATTATGCCCTTAAGTCCTAAACTTTCCTTTACACTGTCTTCCTAATATTTTAGCCGCTGCTTATGACTAATTCCGTGTGCGATCATCAGTAGATTGTAGTGTTTGCATGTGTTTTTCTTCAAAGGTATATATGTCTGGTCTATTCATGTTTTTCTTCAATGAAGCATGCAGTAGATTCTATCTGTGAAACTTCTTCCATTTGCCCTTTTCAGCTACCAAATCCGGCGGATAAGGAAGATAAGGAAAAGCAAGTTTATGATTGCCATTCACTATCCAATTATCTTTGTCTCTACTTTGTGACTCTGAATCATGATATCCGTTGGACAATCATTTTTGTTTGATTAGATGACCTCTAAAAATGATTCTAAAGCATGATGATCTTTTAAAATTATTTAAATAACCATTAGCAGTCTATTACAAGAAAAAAAACTTTGTATAAAAAATTGATGTGCACAAAAACCTATAAATTAATTCCCTTTTAAATACGAAAATGTGTAAAATTAAAAAAAAAATTATTTATAAAATATTATAATTTAAATTGGATTACTAAAATTCGTAATGTACATACCAATATATCTCGGTCTTTAAAAAAATGATGATGCGAAGTAATAGTTACAATATGATCATTGTGATAATGATAGATGATGACATATTTTAACAATGATCATATGATAATATTAAAATGGTAATAATGAATTAATGACAATTTTTAATAAATATTAGATTTTTTTTTTTAATATTTCATATAACTTCTTGTGCTTTTATAAAAACTGGCAAGAAATGAGTTTTTAAAAATTTTCAATGGATTTTGTAGAGTCTCATTAAATATTGGTAGGAAAAGCTACATTAAATATGAAAAATTATAGTAATGAAATATGATAATTAAAATATTTTAAAACGTTATAATTTTTAAGATTCGATTTTTAGAGATTTGATTGCGTACTCGAAGTTTTGACGTTCTAAATAAATATTTTAATTTAACTTAATTATTGAAGATTCCACAATACATTCGTCTCTTTTACATATACAAAATTTGATGATGTACATTGTAACGTCCGAGAAAGGGGTATGTATTAGAATAATATTAGGATATAAAGTAAACTAAGTGTATCTATAAGCTTGCTGTGTCAGTAATCCACATTATATACGTTTTACTTAGTTACATGAAAATATATAGCCTTCAATATATCTCTTACCACATCAGACACCTGGAGAAAGAGAAGATGAGACGGGGAGAGAAAGACCAAGGAAGACCATACTCACCCACCACACTATTGGTGTAACACCTACCATATAAACTATTCATTTATGATATTTAATTATCTATTAATTAAATTAATTGAAAAGCGTAAAGTGAATTTCTAACGGAGATAAAACTTTTGTATTTAAAATTTTGTTAAATGTTTATATTAAGAACATATAAAATATGTGTATATACATTAAGTTTTTCAAATAAATATAAATAAAAGCAAGAATAATTTGAAAAATCTATCATGGTTAATTTGAAGAAAAAACTATCATGGTGACATTTTTATAATCATTATTAATGCGTAGTAGGAGGGACTCGAATATATGAAAAAAAACAAATTAAATATTATTAATGTGGTGTAGGAGGAACTTGAATTTAAGTTCTACAAACATGACAAGATAAATAATTATTATATTAGAGAAAATTTTCTGACATAATAGTAATATATTATTATTATTACTATTACAATTATTGTTATTATAATTATTGTTATTACAATTATTATTACTATTATTATAATTATTATTTTTATTCTTTTTCTTATTAATATTAATATTATTATTATAATTATTCTTATTATAATTATTATTATAATTTTTCCTTTTATTATTATTACTACTATTACATTTATTATTATTATTATTACAATAGTTATCATTATTATTATTACTATTACAATTACCATTATTATTATAATAATAATATATTATTATTATTATTATTATTATTATTATTGTTTTTTATTATTATTATAATTATTATTAATATTATCATCACCATCATCATTATTATTAGTATTATTATTATTATCAAATTATTTTACTATAAGATAAATTGATAGTCAATTTATCAATAAATTTAATTCGTTGGTAATTATCGACGAATTATTTACGGTTAATTTATCCGTTAGTAAATTGACAACTAATTTATCCATCACTAAATTTCATCTTTAATTACTGACACATAAAATCTGTCAATAAAATTTGCTTGTAAATTGGCAGCCAATTTATCTATAATTAAAATTTGTCCATAATATTTTAAATGCATCAATAATATTTTATCAGTAAGTCTAATTTTTTTTGTAATGAATTATTTTGAACCTTTTACATTAAAATCTCTAAGTTGTTATGTAAAATTTCATATTTATGTTGGATGCTGACAACACTCGACATAAATACAGAGATTTTCATTGAACCTAAGGTGTTTAATGTAAAACTTTATTTAAATTTGAACAGTGCCTTTTTTTTTGCAGTTATTGTACACAACTGTTTTCTTACTCCTCGGTTAGTAACAAGAGCTTTTTTGTGATGGTTATTCACTCTGAGTATGGTCTCCTTATGTCTTGTTGTGATGGTTATTCACTCTAAGTGTCGTCTCCTTATGTCTTGTTGGTTCATTTATTCCACAGAATTTTTTTCTACTATCATATTAGAACATCTTTAGGTAATGAACCTCATTGAAATTTGTGTTTTACATCCCTATTTTATTATTTTGAAATCAAAATTGTAATTGTTTTTAACGATTTCAGTCACAACAATACATAAAGTTTCCATTAGATTGTTTAAAAGTTTAGGAATTGAGTTGTAAGAAATTTATAAGTTGAATTGTAGGAAATTTATGAAAAAAAAAATTAGTTTAGATCAATTATAGGAGTAAAATGTATTCTAGCATGTTTGCTTGATGTACTTTGTTTTTTGTTTTTGTTATAGTAATTTAATGCACACATTAAGTGAATCTTAATACTTAATTGAGATTTATAACAAATGATTAAACATTAATATTGTATTACATCTCTTAAATGGTTTGATGGGACAATTTAGAAAAATTATTTTTCATAGTTTAATGATACATTATACATATATATTTAATTCTAACATTAAATTTGGTATAATTTCCATTCAAACCAGTTAGCATTATTTTTCAAATGCATACTTGATTGTAGAATGCCTTTTATAACAAATTTATTTTATGTACTATGGATATCAATATAAAATGTTATCAAAATTTTATCAAATTTAAAATAATAGAAATAATATATAATAAGGGTTTTTCTTTTTTAATTATGAAACATTTTAACTTGGACGTCTCACCATATTGTTCCTCTATAACTATAAGTGACACTCAAAAAATGTTTTATGAAAATTTAAATAATAGCCTATAAATCTAAAAATTAATCATTAAAATAATTATAAGATTAAATTAAAGTATGAATTTAAAGTAGTTAAAATCTTAATCTCTAATTTTGGACACTAATTTAACATACTTCATAAATCTATTTAATGACAATATAACATAATTTAAAATAACAATTTTTAATTTTTATTATAGTTTTTAAATAAGTCATATATAAAGGCTAAACATTTTTTTCTTCTAATTTTTATTTAATAATTTTTTAATGAGTCTAAGAAAAGAAAAGTAAAGCTTCAACTTTTCATAAGGCACAAACATTTTAAAAGGTTACCGGTTTATGTGATTTATTTGAATTAGAGAACTATATATTGATAAATACAACATTCACAATTCAATACCTATACTCTCAATATTCAACCATAATTTTTTTTATCATATTATAACAAACTTAAACTTGTGAACACAGGCACCAATATATATATATATATATCTCTCTATATATATATATATATATATATATATATATATATATATATATATATCATTTTAGACTTTTAAATTTGAATACAAAGGAAAATAAGATTTGGAATATTTTATGGGTAGCAATTTTGGAGTATTTAGTTATATAGGAATAACGTCACCTCAAAGGTTGATGCCGAGGAAATCTTTAGTATGGCTCAAGTCAATGCATGAACTTATACATTAAGACAATTTTCTTATTCCTATTGGTGTCTAAACCCTTTCTTTACTTAAGGTCAAATAAATGTTCTTTAACATTGATTTTCATTGACAGAGGATGTTGGTTTTGTAGGTTTTACTAACTCATGCATTTGTAGGTTTTACTAACTCATGCAGGTATTTATAATCTTGTTTTCAGTTGCTTGGTGAAGTAGTAAAGGTATTATATTAAATTGTGTCACTATTGGACTATGCAGTAAAGATATTCTTATTTTTGTTGTTGGAACAAAGGTTATATATTGTCTTTACCGGAAACTGGTTGTACTAATTTTATTGTGAGAAATTGTGAAGTTTGCTAGCAAAAAGAGCTTGCTTGTGTTGTTGTTTTGAAGGTTAATTGGAATTGATGTTGTTAGAGGTAATGGCGTGATGAATAAGGTATATTGTTTAAGGTGCCCTAACTCAATATTGGTTGGCTTCAAAGGATGAAGATACGTAGTTTATCGCGTCTAATTCCGCAAGAAAGATCAGTCAACTTTTAAATTATCAATATTAATAAAGAATGAAACTTTTAAGAAGATTATGGTATGGAGATAATAAATAGAGGGCATTGAGGACCTATAGGATTAAAAAAAATATATATTCCTACTCTCAAAGTATCTTAATCTTAGTTTGTTACATAATTTTGTCTCTTACCTATTCACTTAGACTTTGTCTTATGGGATTTGCTTTCTTGGACAAAGACTTATACAATGCTTTAAGATTTTTAGAACTTGATTGGATACAAGTACCATTTATGTACACGGATTGAAACATCCCTATTTGTGTTTCCATTAATTATATTTTTTTATTGCAAATAAGAAAAATACATGCATTCATATACACAAGTACTCTTAACTCATAATAAAAAAACCTAAATTATTGTTTAAGTTCATTTACATTCTTTAACAATTTCAGTAAGTTTTAAAATTCACTAAACTCACTTATTGGATAAGTACATCCTATCTTTGTCTACATCATAGTAATCTATAATATTCATAAATAATCATAATTAATATATTAGTAAATATATTATTAAAGATGGTTTATATCTTTTTTCAACTTTTATTAAACATACTATTTTTTTTTCAACTAACACTTAAACAACCTTCTGCTTTCCTAATTTCTTCTATGACATCCAAGGCTCTGCCATGCATCTCTAAAGTTGTTCAACATGTTCCCAACAATGTAATATACAATGTAGTGACCAACACTTGTTTTATGATATGTGTTATTGCTATGTCTTATAAATTGCCTTTTCACAATTCTCATATTGTATATGTTGAACCTTTACAATTGGTTTATGTTGATATATAGGAACTCACCTCTCTTGTAGCATCCAATGGTGCCACTTACTATATCTCTTTTCTTCTCGCGATACACTTGGTTATATTATACATTTAGAGTCTCAAGCTACATCTATTTTTATGCTCTTCAAAACATTCTTAGAGAATCAAATTTTTATACTCTTCAAAACATTCTTAGAGAATCAAATTGAATATAAAATTAGACGCATTCAAACAATGCATTCATCATTGTCTAATTTTTCCACACACACATAAACAAAATGACTTTATTGAATAAAAACATAGATATATTATTGATGTTGGTCTATCAGTGACGCTTCTTTGCTTATAAAGTTTTGGGGTGAAGTTTTCACCATAGTTGTTCGCCTTATAAATTTACTCTCACATTCTTCAAAATAAATCTTTTTACAACACCTTTTATTAAGAATCCAATATCAATGTTTAAAAGTGCTCAGATGAGCTTGCTACCCATATATTACATCCTTATAACCAACACAAACTTACTTTCCATTCTTCCGTGTCTTTCTCTTGGCTAGAGTTTTCAGCATAAAGGTTATGTTTTTCTTTCATCCACTAAAAAAAATATTATTCACGACATGTTATTTTCAACGAGGTTTATTTCTTTACTTTCAACCAAATACTTCATTTGAAAATTACATCAATCATAGTATCATTGATTTGTCTCAAAGAGGTCCACTTGTAGTTTTATATCATGTCACATCTATTGCTTCACAATCACATACTTTAAAACCTAATATTGAACAACGTAATAATCATACTCTTCATGAAATTTATTCATTGCTCCTCACCCTCTTCTGTAGGCTCACTTTCTTATTCTAACCCAGTTGAAACAACAAATTTACATCCAATGACTACTCGAGCTAGAGCTGCAGTTTCAAACCCAAGGTCTTCAATGCTCAGACTTTCTCATCTTACATTGAGCCATGCTTTGTCAGAAAAGCCACGTTAAACTTTCTCATCTTACACTGAGTCATGCTTTGTCAAAAAAACCATGTTAAATCCAGATTGGTTTCAGGTTATGAAGGATGAATATGATGCCCTTATTCAAAATAACACATCGTCTCTTACTTCTCTTCCTCCTGGTGCAACCACTATTGGGTGTAAAAGGGTCTTCCGAACTAAGTTTAATGCTGATGGGAGCTTCCAATAATACGAAGCATGCTAGACCGCAAATGGTTTTCAAACACATGGTTTTTATTATACTGAAACTTTTAGTCCAATAGTAAACCTACCACTATTCGTATCATCCTTCATGCTTGCTTTATCTTCCAAGTGGCCAATACATCAAGTACATGTCAATAATGTTTTTTCTTTATGAGGACTTAGAACAAATTGTTTACATGCAACAACCACTAGGTTTTGTATCATCTAACTCAAATCTTGTTCGTAGATTACACAAAGGCATCTATGATTTGAAACAAACACCGAGATCTTGATTTCATAAGCTTAGTTCAACACTTCTAACCTTGGGTTTTAATGGAGCAAAAGGTGACTCTTATTTGTTTATAAAGTTCTAGGATAATTATGTTATATTTATTCTACTTTATGTCGATGACATTCTTATAATAGGAAGTTCATCTTCTTCTATTCAAACTTTAATTTTCACATAATTACTTTGCTTTAAAAGATTTAGGTTGCCTACATTATTTTCTTGGTGTATAGGTTTCCTATAATAAGGATGGTAGCATACATCTCTCTCAATATAAGTATATAAAGGATCTTGTACAAAGATCTCACATGATTGGGTCTAATCCTCAATCAACTCTAATGATTTCTTCTCAATGCTTAACTTCTGATGGGTCAACTTCTGTCATGGACCCAACATTTTACCATCTTGTTGTAGGAGTTATTCAATATTTAACTATCACATGTCTAGAGATCTCTTATAGTGTTAATAAAGTTTGTTAGTTTATGTATCATTCCTAAGAACATCACTGGAGGACGGTTGAACACATTTTAAGCTATCTTGTAGGCACAATCAATCATGATTTTCTCCTTCGCAACTGTTTTACTCTCAAACTAAGGATCTGATTTTGATGATCGTAAATCAACTTGTGTTTATCTTGGCTCCAATGTTGTCTTTTAGTCCTCTAATAAGCAGAATGTTGTTTCTTGTAGCAACACATAAGCATATTATAAAAGTGTAGTTGCTTAACTGAAATCAAATGGATCAAATTACTTCTCTTTGAACTCAAGGTTTCTTCACCGCTCCTAAAAATATATTATGATAATCTTGGAGGTGTGTTGCTTGTTGTTATGCACTCACATTCCAAACACTTTGAGTTGGACTTGCATTTTAGTCGTAACCAAACTCAAAATAAAAACTTATAGCTGATTCATTTGCCTTCTCGATAACATACCTCCTCACCAAGCCCTTATCTACTACTTCTTTCACTCATTTTCAAGATAACTTTTTAAATAGAAAATTCTATCATAAATTTAAGAGGGATATACGTGATCTGTTATAACTACCACTTCAAGAAAAAAATCTATTTAAACACCAATTTTAACTATTAAATAAAATGGTTGCTAATTGTGATCAAAATAACCACCAAATTAGGTTTTGGTTGTTAAATAACTACAAAATAAAAGTAATGATTGAATTTAGTAACCAATTAAGTTAAGATAATTGATATGTAACATTAGCTACCAAGGTTTTAACCACTTATATCATTAGATTCTAAATTAGTCTCTATATTAGATTCTAAATTAATCTCTATATTAGATTCTAAATTAGTCTCTAATGATATAAGTGGCTAAAACCTTGGTAGCTAATGTTAAATATCAATTATCTTAACTTAATTTATTACTAAATTCAATCATTATTTTTATTTTGTAGTTATTTAGCAACCAAAACCTAATCTGGTGGTTATTTTGATCACAATTAGCAACCATTTTATTTGATAACTAAAATTGGTATTTAAATAGATTTTTTTCTTGTAATGTATATTAGATTACCTATATATACATGATTTTAGCTAAGTCCGCAAATATAAAACTCTCTATACTTTCGAATATTTTTGAGTCTATTTAAAAAAAAATAAAAATTCTTTCTTTATCTCTTTTCTCTTAGAGTCTAGTTTATGCTTAATAATCCTAATGTTCACGATGAATAAATAGTAAAGTATTTATCTATATATAAAATATAGACTAATGGAATCTATGGGACTCAACTAATATGTGACATGTCATTGTTGCATCAAAGAGTAAAGAAAATAGAGATACTTAATCTTGTTCCTATTCTGGTTTTGTGAAATTAAGTACATGTTGAATAAGATACTTAATTTAAAAATAGTTGATATTATATATCTTTCCGACAGTTTTATCTCCTATATTCTCCAGACACAAAATTTTAAGAACGACCCTTTTTCCCACTACAAGTGGTATATTGGTGAGTGGATTGGAGATATATATAATCTCACCAATCACCTTATTATGTGGTGCATTATCAGCGAGGCTTTTGGTCATGCCGCCGTTATATATTTTGTTTTCATGAAAAAGCACAAGATGACCTTGACTTGGGTAAATCAATAGATAAAAATTATTTACTTTAACTGTTAACTGCTATAACGGATTCCGAATGATTGTTTTTTTGAAATTAAAAAAAAAAAATGCTCCAATTACTTCCATTGGGGTAAATGCACCGACTGAAACCAAAAGTAAAGATAAGCATCGAGCTTTATACTGCAAATACTATAGACAGAGAATAAATATTCATCTCAAAAAATTTGTTGGAAGGAGCTTATATATAGATATATACCCTAGACTCAAAATTACTATACTATATACAAAAGGGTACATTCTTGTAAATAAAATCAAATTTAGATAATGTATATATATATCTATATATATATTCGGTATATGCTAAGATATCAAATTTCAATAATTTACCAGGGATTTGCAAATTCACCAGTTGGAATTTTAAAAAATAATTATTTTTTATGAAATCTGAAATCGATGGTTGCTATCTTTACCTTACAAGAGAATCATGGCATGCTGGTCACATGCAAATTTAACTAAATTTGGTGTGTTGTAATGTAAACTAAATATTTGTGATCGATTTTTTAATATGCTGGATGATAATATCACAAGGTGCACTAGGTTAATCATTTCGATTTTATTATATTTATATACTTTCTTTGTATACGAATTTAAATGATAAGAAGAGAGAGAGATGAGAAGTATAATAAAACATAGTATTATATAACTTCTTATATATGATAAATGGATTGTTGTGGTGGAAAATATAAAACATATTCTTATAAAAAAAATTATGATAAGGTAAATTTTAATCGTAAGCTATACACATTTCAAAATATTGTTTGGTATAACAGAAAGTAGATAAAGGATTGATGATGGAAAGAGGTATAGAAAAATTCAATGTTTAAAACAAAGGAAAGAAAGAAAAATTATAAGTTTTATTAAAATAGTATATATATATATATATATATATATATATATATATATATATATATATATATATATATATATATATATATCTCTTTTCACTTTGAAGAGAAAAGAGAGTGAGATAAGGGTTACGTCAGTACGTAGAAGAAGAAAATACTTTTATTTATTTTACATTGTTTATTTGAAATATTTGTGTTATCGTATAAACATAGCCTTTTTTTCCATATTTTTGTACAATAAACGAAAAAATAATTTTAATTTTTCCCCACCATTTTCTTTCCTTCACCTTCTTGTCTAAAGTTTATTGACGTGAAACTGTACATCTTAAACACATAAAGAACTAAATCAACTTAAATGACATGACTATGTCTACATGTAATTAAACTTAAATTATTATTTTTTTCATATTAAATATGCACTTGTTATCAGCATAAAATCTAACCTAAATATATGTAGGCAAAAGATGAACTTTTTGAATTTGAATGTAGCTCCCATATAATTTAGGAGAGTCATAATTAAATTATTGGCTGTCATATGACTTCTGGTCCCTTGTTCCCTCCAAAGAAAAAAAAAAAGGTGAAGATAGATTTGAACCTTAATTTTAAATAGTGATAATGTGTCAAAAAAATTGTAATAAATATGAAAATATTAGGCCTGTCATTCTTGGATAGATGATTATACTGGTAATTAAGTATTTATAAAGAATTATTCCATCTAATAAAGAACGGTCACTTGCTTGCTTTGTCTAATTAATACCATAGAAGCACCAATTCACAACTGTATTAGTGGCCAGGCACTGCACAATGTGATATTTTTGTTCACAAGAATCATGTCCAACTATTCTTGAGTCTTAGTGAAGAGAAATCTTTCGGTGCTTTTGTGGATGCTTGTCACATCTTTTCATTGTTTCATCCCCAGGGAAAATTCTAAAGAATTAGGTCAAATGTTCCACTTCATTTTGTGATATTCCCCTCACAAGGCGACTATTTTCTTCAATTATAAATCACCCTTTCCCTATTCTTTTCTTATTTTCTTGGCGTTGGATGCTTGCATCCAAAAGGTTCGTTAGAGCTAATTCACCAATCTCATTAAGTGGTATTTCTTCTAGGTTTGAGCTCTATCAAAAATTTATTATTAAGTGACTTTCATGTTTTACATGTTGATATTATTTACTGAAAATATATAACAAAATTATATCACAGCAACCTCAATTCAGCATAAAAAATCACAGTATAACTTCAATTTCACTTTAGATGAATATAAAGGCGAAAGGATATCTAAAAACACATGCATAAAAGAAGGAAAACAAGGAGATAATTAATTAGGCAACTAAGAAAAGAAGAAAGAGAAAAATATTGAAAAAATTGTTAAAATAAAAATGGTATAATGGAAAAACATTATTTGCTTTGACAGAAAGAAAAAGAAAAGATTGAATAGCCTGGAAATGACATGTAACTATATTAAGAAATAATAATTAAAGGGAATATAGCAATAAAATATAAAAGAAATTAGACATTGGCAATAATTATGAGGTTGAAAACAAATATTCTTTCTGAAGACTATAAACCACAAGTTAACTATAATTAAAACTTACCAGTGGTAGGAATTCAATTAGACGGCTTAAATTTCTGTTATTATAGAAAGTTTTCCACCTTACATTTATATTTTTTAAGTAATGTGTATGTACTGTAGTTGAATTTTTTAGTTAGTTTAAAAAAGTTAACTAATTAGAGATTAGGGGTGATATATTGTAATTGTTTGGGAAGATGGGTCCCATAATTGATATAATAATTTACGGTCAGAAGTAGGCTAGGGACATTTGCTAGGCCATGTTAATTATCAACTACAGTTAGGAAAGCAACCAAGCATAGCAATATTATTCCCTCTTCCAACTTCTTATTTAAAACCTTCAATCCACTCCTTATTGAAGCCAAGAAGCTAAGTGCACAAAGACATTAATAATGTCCAACATCCACACTGCAAGCAGCAGCATGAAAAAGTTGTCCAGTTATTTGCATTCCCTATCACAAACCCCTCACAGGCTCAGAAAAAGAATGCTAGCCACATGGACCCCAGACCAGGAATTCAACCAAGTCAGGCATAGATCTGGGGCTGACATGAAGAGGAAGCTCAACTGGTATGATCTGGTTGCTCTTGGTGTTGGAGGAATGCTTGGTGTTGGTGTCTTTGTCACCACTGGCTCCGTTGCCCTTCACCACTCTGGTCCTTCAGTCTTCATTTCCTATATCATAGCAGGAATTTCAGCCCTTCTCTCCTCCTTGTGTTACACTGAATTTGCTGTACAAGTCCCAGTTGCAGGAGGAGCTTTCAGTTATTTAAGATTAACATTTGGTACAAAACCTTTTCTTCCCTTATGTCTATGTTCCATTGTGTTTTTGTTTAAGTATACCTTTGGAATTTACCTATTATTCATGTCATGTGTGTAGGGGAATTCTTGGGATATTTTGCTGGGGCAAATATACTAATGGAGTATGTGTTCTCAAACGCTGCCGTGGCAAGGAGCTTCACAGAATATTTGAGCATTGCATTTGGAGAAAATGATCCAAATGTGTGGAGAGTGGAAGTCCATGGCTTGCCCAAGGATTATAACATGTTGGATTTTCCAGCTGTGGCTGTCATTCTTATTCTCACTCTCTTTTTGTGTCATAGGTTTGATTCATTTCCAATATTTCTTTTCCTTTTTCTTCTGCTTCGAACATGTTTGTTCTTGCTGTGATACTATATGTTTATTATCTGTTTAGTCATCCATTTTTCAATGGATAAACATTTCAATATGTTATCCTGTTATGTGACAACTAACAAACTACTTTATTACCTATTTTACTTTTTTATATCATAATGTTGAACCATTATTATTTACACTTATTTTAAATGTTCGTCCGGGTTCAGTGGATTTTGAAAATGGTTTGTTTTATCCTTCTTTTTGGTTTATTGCAGTACAAAGGAAAGCTCCATATTGAACCTCATTATGACAGCCTTCCATGTGATTTTCTTCGGATTCATTATAATCGCTGGTTATTGCAATGGAAGTGCCAAAAACTTGGCTAATCCAAAAGGTCTAGCACCTTTTGGTGCTAGAGGTGTTCTTGATGGAGCAGCAATAGTCTACTTCAGTTATATAGGCTATGACTCGGCTTCAACCATGGCTGAGGAGGTCAAAGACCCTTTTAAGAGCCTACCCATTGGAATAGTGGGTTCAGTTCTTACAACCACTTTGCTCTATTGCTTAATGTCTCTGTCTTTGTGCATGATGGTTCCTTACAACAAGGTCAGTATAGTATATCAAACAATAAGTGTGATAATAGGTTTGAATAAATGGACCTTAACTTTAGTCATCATATTATATAATATATGTTGTGTTAGTGATAAAGCTAATTCCTGGTGTAATATAGATATCCGAGAAAGCATCATTTTCAATAGCTTTTCTGAAAATTGGTTGGAGTTGGGCGAGCAATCTAGTAGGGGCAGGTGCAAGTTTGGGCATAGTGGCTTCTCTCTTGGTTGCCATGCTAGGCCAAGCAAGATACCTTTGTGTTATTGGAAGGGCAAGGTTGGTTCCATCTTGGTTAGCCAAAGTACACCCTTCAACAGGCACACCATTGAATGCCACGGTCTTTTTGGGTAAGCATATTTCCTGTCTCTTAATTAATTAACGAAAAGAAAGAAGCTCTAGCCATTGTATATATTACAGGTTCCGCATTGGAACCTTTGTCTTTTTTCTTTAGAAGAATCATACACATTTCAACGTGCACTTTTCTTATAAATGTTATTGTACTCACACACCCGAGGATACGGAAACTCAGTCACTTTTCATTGTCATGCATAGAATGAGTAGTGATATGAAAATGACTCAGTATGCTGCAATAAAATATAGTCGTCATTTTGGGTTAATAACTATATCTCGATTCAGGCATTTCTTTAACCAACAATCTTGTTTTAGTTTTGTTTAAACAAATCAACGAATTTTTATTAGCATAAGTACTTTGATGCTTTTCACGGGTCTTAATATGCTATATTTGTGTTTGTCTCCAGTTCAAGTTAGTTTTTTAAAATATCTACACTATTTATTTTTGACTACTTATAGTTTTTTATTTGCCTTAAATTAATTAAATAGTCTGCGTTTAGTATCAAACTTCTTGTGTGCTTTTATTTATATCTCTACCTTCATTGACTAATCGACATGATTCTCTCTCTTTCACAATGTATAAACTTTAATTTGAAGGTTTTTTTTATCAAAATAATTTATTTAAATTAAATATGTAGAACATTATCTTAGTTTTCTCCCTATATTTAGAAAAGAAGGATTTATGTATTCAGTTCTCAATAACTTTATTGCACGACAATATATATATTATTTGAAAATTATGTCGTAATAATATGCTATTTTAAAAAAAAAGTATTAGAAAAATATTTAAGTGATTATGAGAAATCAAAATAATTGAAATAATTAATACTAATTGAGTACTAATTATTTATCATTTTAGTAATGCCATATTTATCTTTAAATCTACATATAATTAATTAATAGTGGCAATTTTAAATGAAAAGAATAGACTCTTATATTAATATATCTCTACAATACTTATCTTCTACTTTAATTTTTCTTGTCACATCCTATTACTCATCCCATCTTTCATTTTCTCTTTTTCCTCTTTGTGTTTTTTTTTTTTTATCTTTAACTTAACGTCTGTGTATATATATCACGACCATATGAATATCAATTAATAGATATATTGGTGAATGTTTAATGACATACAATGTTTTATGTCCTAAGTCATCTGATTTTATGTATAGATTTAAGAAAAGTCTTTTAAAATCTTTTATCAATGGCAATTACCAGTAGAAACTTCCATCTCATTTTCTCAAATAAAATTCTAAATGTACTTTTAAAAATACCTTTTTCTCAAAAGGTAAAATACTGTAGTTTTTTAAACTGTCAAAAGATTCCTAAATAGTAAACAAAATTCTGATAAAACAATTTAAAATAATTGCCTTTTTTCCCAAAACAATTATAAAGCCAACATGCTACATGTCATAAGTACATCCATTATTCGACACTATTGAATTTCTTCATTAGTTCTAGTTTCCTAATTCAAGTTAAACTACACAGGTGAGTTTTTTTATAACTATTTTTCATAATTATTGAAATTAAGATCTAATTTCATTATGTTTTATATTTTAATATTAGTTTTGTGAATGAATAGTGAAATCTTGATTCAACAACTGGATAACTTTACTTAAAGAGGTTGGCTAGATCTTCACATAAGAATATCATTCCATGAAAACCCTATAATAAGAAAACATATACAAGAGGAGAAAGTGGAGATTAAAAAAACAAGAAAGATGAAGGGAAATGTAAAGGATACCTTGAACATATCCATAGATGTTTATTTTTTGTTGTTGTTGGTGTAGGAATTTGCACAGCATCTATTGCACTATTCACGGAGCTTGACATTATAATTGAGTTGATAAGCATCGGCACGTTGATGGTGTTCTACATGGTAGCCAATGCTCTTATATACCGTCGATATGTAATCACTGGCCACACTCCACCTTCGCACACCCTTTTGTTCCTTTTTCTCCTTTCTCTAACTGCAGTATGCTTCTCCATTGCGTGGAAATTCAAGCAGCAATGGTGGGGTCTTGTACTTTTTGGTGGCTTCATGATCGCCATCACTGCCTTCTATCAACACGTGGTGCTTAATGCTACCATTCCCCAACATGCTCAGCACCAACATTGGTCCGTGCCATTCATGCCATGGCCACCCTCCATCTCCATCTTTCTCAACGTTTTCCTCATAACCACGCTCAAAACCCTCTCTTTCCAACGCTTTGCCATATGGGCATGCCTCATCACCATCTTCTATGTGCTCTATGGCGTTCACAACACTTATGAGGCAGAGGAGATTGAGATGGGTGGTATAATAAGTGTAGTTGGTGATGAAGTGAATTCAGGTGTACACAACTTGCAAAGCAAGGTGGAAATTCAAGTGCATTAGTTGAAGCAAGCAATAATAAGAAAAAAAACGGTTGTTATTATGTACATTGTGGGAAAGAAACAGAAGGGATATTCTGAAAGAATGTTGCATTGGTGATGCCGCTATTAGAAAGAGGCAGCAAACAAACTCTTGAAGCAACAATGATTCTTTAGTAGTGGGAAACATTGAATTGAGTTGAAGTCCAATCGGGGGCAATCTGCAGTCTTTTGAATAGTACTGAAATAACTTCTATCGTTGTGTCATTTCGGTAGCACGTCAAAAGTGAAGTGGTGGGTCAAAAATCTGGTGAGAGAGTGGGTTTAGTTTAGCAATGTTTTCAGTATCTTGGGAAAAGATGGGTTGAATTAAGGACCAAGCTAGCCACCCTATCAGATCCCAGACTGGGGCATATAAAAGTGTATATATCAGCCTTCTATTCCTCATTTCAATTATTATGTAGTTGTTGTATCTCCACTGGCTCACTCTGATTCAATTTTTTTTCCCACTTTTTTCTTCTCCTGGAACGTTACCATCATCACTAGGCCTTAATTTCTTCATCACATTCTCCATACCTACAAAACCATTGTATATATAGTACTGACAAAATAACAAAGGAAAGCAATAGTATGGAACAGGATAAAGTTGGATCTAAGAAGTCATTAAATAATGTCTGGAAAAGAGGACTCCAAGTTATTCCAAGCTCTTTCATATCTTAAATCCTAGTCTCAGGATTGATACACCAGAAAATTTGATATTACTAAGTACTGAATAAATTATTATGATATCATTTTCAATTCAAAATTCTAGATCTTTCTTTACCTAATATGTAATACTCGAAATCATACTTGACTAAAGCAAAATAGTGGGTTTGTTATTAAGATTTATATTGTATATATATTGGATTTTTTCAGACCTACTTGTATAAATTGGGTACTGTTCAAACATACAGAATTGTTAAAATCTTCACACCTACATGAGGTGACCTTAAAGTATTTGAGTTAAAAAGTTGTCAAGTTACCAAAACCTGCCAACACTTACCTCAGGTCAATTTTTACAAAAGGCAAATGAAAAGTTCTTTAGAACCGGTAAAATTCTAAAGTTTTAATTGAGCTTTACTTATAATGTTTGCTGTTGCAAATCAAAAGGTATGCGACAAATACAGCTATTGATCGGGACAGGCTGCGAGGAATGCAAATTTTCTTACATTTTTACTGTAGAAAGAATCTTATACATTAATGATACATTAAACTACCTGTGTAGAAAGTTATGTAAGCGTGTCAGAAACCTCATATTCCGTAGAACTAAGGCCATTTTCAAACAAGAATACTAATTGGAATGAACACGTCAAATTAAGTGATGTTACTGGCCACTAGAATATAGGATTAGGTGAATTTTTCGTTCTGTACCACAGATGCAGATCATGCTGACTGGAACTTGGGTGAACATTCTTGTGCTTAATTTCTAAACCGGAATCTGTTATCGATCAACTATCTTAGCTTATCCGAAAAAGAAAATTAGAAAGAACATAAATTTTAATAATTTTACCATTTAAAAGGTTTCCATATTGGACCGTACAGGTGGCACATCTCATTTGGTGCGCACTACAGACGAAGTTAGGTACAAGAACATTTGAAGCTGCTAGAATCGCAGTTGTACGAAAACAGACTTGTCTTCAAATGGAAATTGGTACGAATAAGTGAAAATTCGGAAAGCCTGAAGCTTTTCATTCTTATAACATCAATTACACATGTTTTGAGAATGAAGCCCACAGAAATAACGAGAAAAAAAATTATAAAAGAGAAAGAAATCGATAATTGTAACTCTTAAATTTGTTATTAAGCAATAAAGAGAATATAATTGATAGTTGAGATTTTGGAAGTGTTTGGGACAAGAGAGGGTTTAAATTACTGGAAAATAATATTGGGTTTTAGGTTTGAGTACGCTGTATGTCTGCATACGTACAGTTTTGTTAGTATACTCCTATCTATGTATAGGAGTTGCATCTCTTTTTCCAAATATCAGAATAATAATAAATGAAGTTTTCTTTCAGCAAGCACATTCTTCTGTCATCTTCTTATACTTAAACTGAACAAGTATTTTTCTTATTATCCCATTTGGACTAATGTTTGTGTTTTCATTATGAATTACACTATGAATATATTAGAAAAGATTATCATTTTTAATATGATATTAAAGCGGGTTGAAAAACTTGATTTGTTTTAGCTTTATCTTTTTTCTTCTTGTTTTCTTTGTTGTTACTTGTTTTTTTTTTCTTTTTTGATTTTCTTGTTCTTGTTTCATGCTTACAAATTTTCAATCATCTAAAATATGTTTGTCATGGATCTTTGTATTAACATTTTTCATTTATCTTACCTGCATATCACTGAAAATTTTAGAGTTATTTTCGTTTCTTCTCAACTCAACAAATAGAATTATCATTCATGGAATCAATGAAGAGAGTTTTACTATCCCAAAATAAATTGGAATTTGTTTGAGAGCATTTACATTCTCAAGTATAATGATTCTCTATGTGAAGCCTGTTGGAGATCCTACATTGACTAGAGATGAGACCTTTCAATAGTTTATAAATGAGTGCAAACCTCATCTTACAAGTTCGATTTTGTGAGGTTGAGTTAAGCTTAAACTCCACTTCTTGATATGGTATCAGAGTCAATCCTAACATAGTTATTGGACCACCTGCTATTGGACATCATAGTCCTACACACAAGTTGAGCAGTCTCAGTATGAGGAGGTGTGTTGGAGATCCCACGTCGACTAAAGTAATAGGCTATCCTCTAAAGATGAGTATCTTGATCTGCTTATGATAATCTATAATCCTATTTTTTATAAACAAATAAAGCATATTAATATAGATTATTATATTATTCGCAAAAAAACTTAATAATCAACTTTTCCATCTTCTTCTTCTAGTTTGTTTATGATTAACTCCCTGATATTTTTACCAAACTAATATTTTTACCAAACTCTTGGATTGTGTTAACTTTAAAACCATCATTTCCAAAGTATGATGAGTATTCATTATCTAATTTAGGAGAAGATATTGTTATAATGCCTTTTTGTTTTATATTCCTGTCTATTTATAGGAGTTACATCTGTTTTCAAAATATTAGAATAATAATAGATAGAGTTTTCTTCTGTATATACGTTTCCCTGTCTTCTTCTTACACCTATGATCTGAACAAGTGTTATCTCTTCCTTTTTTATTATCTGGCTTGTGCTAATATTTCTGTTTTTATCAAGAATTACACGTTGGGAAAGGATTACCACATTTTCAATAAAATAATGTGATGAAATTATCTATGAAAGAGAAAGATGTCTCAAAGATTCTCCTCCCAGCACTAATCAACAAGTTGTTGTTCTGCATGCGCAGATGTCATGAGATAAGAAATATAATATATATATATATATATATATATATATATATATATATATATATATATATATATTAATATGAATGTCTGTTACAACAACAAAAATATTAAAATAGATAGCATAGTTGACTTATGTGGTTTCAGTGATCTATCTGTAAAGTCTTGTTAAGTTAATGTTGCTAGAATGGGAACCGTAATTCTCGTAACCACCTCTGCGAAATGTCGGCCTTTAAACTCTTTTGTGAAAAACCCTAATCCAGAAGAATAATATAAAAGCCATTTATTTATTTTCAATTTGTATATATAATTCAAATAGTAATTATCACATAAATCTATAGCTTTTGTTGTTTTCCTTCAAATTATGTTTTTGAACTTAGATAGAAAACTATCTAAAATGATTGTCGGTTTTATTTTCATAACTTTTCTTTTTGGTGCTTTAAATTATTATTTGACGTACTTTTCTTCTTTTGTATTTGTTTGCTTCCTCCATTTTGTCTTATTGACATTCACCAGTTATTTATCACTCTCCCTAGCTGCACTTGCTGGTTCAGAGCACCACTCTAGGGACACCACTTCAACATTGTCATTCCGGGAGACAAGCCTTCTTGCTTCCCACTACAATTCATATGTACTGCTTCTGCAGTGGACACATTTTGTTTTTTTATTAGACACTTGGTCCTTCAAAATAATTATTCAAAGTTTTAAAATTAAAATTACTAAACATATAATCTGTTAAGGTTATACGTGCGAAATACTTTAATTTTAAAAATAATTTCTTTTTTAAGACATCATTAGATTTTAAAAAATTAATCTTTAAGAACTAAAAATAACCACAGTTTTTAGTTCTAAAAAAATCAATTAACTTTCTACACTTCCATGTAACAATATATGTGTTTCGAGTGGACACTTTTTAGGGATGAAATTATTTACTGTTTCACATGTATGGAACAATTGCAAGAACGCACCACTGCAGATACAAAGAGGATACCCTTGATTCTTTTGTACGAAGTGAAGTGTGAAAGAGAGAAAACAGACATGACTTGTACCACTGGTGTCAAAAATTAATCCATCTTATTCTGGAAGAGAGAAATTACCAATTTTTTGTATGATGGAGAAAATAATTTATTAGAGCTAGGGCAGGTTGTCTCCTTGATGATCTTTGAATGAATGGAAGAAGACCCTGCAAACTATGATATTGTTCTGCAGTATTCAACAAGTGAATCATATTCACTGTCATCACAGACTAATAGATATCTGCATGCTAGTTGGAATTCTTGGTGGAAATTTGTGTCTTCATCGAATAACTCACATAGCAAGATTAAGACAGTCTTATTAATATTTGTCTATATCTTTTTATGCTGTATGTTAGCTGGTGTAGCCATACATTACAACAAAAAAAGATACAAGATAATTATATAAAAAAAATTTATTGATGTGCAATGATTGTTAAAAAAAGACAACACATTAAAATCAAAGGTAATTTGAGTACCTTCAAATAAAGTCATTGTTACAAGAAATCTTATAGTAAATAAAATAGATAATAACCAAATTAGTCTCTAAAAGTGTTAGGATATCATTTTAGTATCTCGAAGTAGCATAATTATTAAAAGGTTTTCTAAATATGAAAAAAAGTTAATCAAACTTAGTTTTTTTAAAACCTATTCTTACATTACATGATACTTCTTTTGTTTTGGTGACAATTAAATGCAGAATACTAAAGTGAAAGTTGTTTCTTTTTTTTACTTTTTATAGAATTATGACTTTACAATAAGTCATTTTTAATTTAGTCTTTAAATTTAACCACTTATCATCATTTCAAAGCTTTTTTCTCAGTTTCGTGTAAAAATATGTCAATTTATGGTTCATCTTGACTTTTATCATATTTATTTTATATCGAGCTTACTATATGTTATTAATCTTCCAACTAATAAGAAACACTTTTTTTTTCCTTCACTTAATATATCTAATTTTTTAATCCTTATATTTTTCAAACTGATTGTTAGTCTGTAGACTAGGTTAGTGATTTAGTCGATCTGGCTTCTAGTTCACACATGTCACATAGAGTGTAACTGCATCTTTCACATTTGTTTCTCTTCCTATGTTTGTCTTTATTTTTCTTTACCATGCAAAAAAAAAAAAAAAAAAAAAAAAAAAAAGAAAAGAAAAGCCTTTCATTAACATTCACTCGCAACACACTCTCAGTTTTCCTTAAATGTCTAATTACTCCCACAAATTTTTCTTTCTCATCTAGTTTTGTCCCTCTTTCCCTACTTAATCTCCTAAGTAGATCTCACTTCTTGTCTCAACATTTTTCTCTATTTTCTCTTATTATAGATGTCATTCGTGAAACCCAAATCTCAAAACTCTAAAAGTAGCTTCATGAGATAGAAGCAGAAAAGTAGTTGCATTTCGAATACTAGAGGAGGTTGAAATCTTGATATTCTTAGTTAGTGAGTGATATATTTTTTGCTTAGGAGATGAAGGTTGGCATATATGTGGCGTGGGAGGAAGAGGAGAAGAAGAGGGTATATATGGTGATAGGAACTTGAGGCTTCTTTGCATGAACAAGGAGATGCAACGGAAAATTAGAAACGGTGTTGGAAAAGTTGCATACGATTTTGGAGGTTGGGACAAGTACAATTACGCTTTCGGCCTTAACAGTGTAAACTTTGTCAGTCATATTATTCATGTCACTAGCGTCACCTAAGCCTAAACACTAGAAAATCATTTCAAAATATCTGACGAAAAAAAATAAAAAATTTTAATTTAAAGCAAAAAAATATAGTGTTCCTTAATAGAGGACTAAACACCTATTCAAACCTAAAATTTATATTAATAGTCACAAAGAGTATTGAACCCTAGTCTTTTGGCTCTCAATCTTGGATTTGTGCTACTTTTTATATTATATTCCTCCTCTGATCAAATAAATATATCAAGAGGAATGACATAATATGTACTTATGGGGTGACTATATTTTATTCAACTAAAGTTAAAATTCAAATAACCTCATATAGCAAATCTTAAAGTTGTATAAATTAAGTATGTGACTAAAAAATTTTATGGTATACATTTGTTAATTTTAACTATTAAACAATTTATGAATTATAGCATATAGCAGTAGATATTAACTAAATTCAAGACATCACTAATAAAAATCTATAAGATTTCAAATCAAATATTTTATCTGAATCGAGTTATTAACTTATATATTAATAGTGTGTATAATCGAGAAAAAAAAACTTTTAAAACGAAAAGTTTCAATTTTTTTCCTTCTATTTTTAGCATTAATTCAAATTTCAAAAATTGTTCTTAATAACTAATATTTTCTTTCCTGTGTATTTAGTTAAGGGTAAAGAATAATCTAAGATCGTAAACGCCACTTAAATCCTACACCAAGCTTCCTTACACCCATAAGTAGAAAATGTAAGTTGTCAGCTCAAACATTATGTGCCAACACATTCAAATTATTTAATGGTTAAAAGAGCCACTTCACATTAGAATTGTCCGTGGCTCCACTTGGATATCAAATTTGTGAATTCACTTAAAATTTCAACCTTGACACGTTCACACAAGAAGATATAAGTTTTAGGTTTTATGTTAGACGAAAAATCTACAGTTCATTTCCGCGTCTCAAACACAATAAACGACTTTTATTTCAAAAAAAAATCAAACTCGAAAATGATCATTTAATAATGAGAAAACTCAAGTCTTATATTCTTACATGCTCATTAATTTTTATTTTTTTTAAAGGTCTCATATTAAATAAAATAATCTGGTGCACTTTCTTCTTTATATAAAGCGGATATCACAATCCAGAAGTTGCTTCCTGCACCCCCACCATTTACTTCATGCATTGTATCACTAAAAGGAAAGGATAGAAATACCTCTTTGTTGTATTCCAGAACATTAAAAAAATTCTCGTAAAGCTCTTTCCGAAATGCAATTTCTGATTTCCGGGACCTCCATTTCGAAATATAACAGTCATTTCTCGTTGACTTTTGGAAATCTCTTTCTAGAATGAAATTTTTACTTCAAGAGTACCCATTTCGAAATACAACATCCACCTCCCATTGATTTACGGAAAACTTTTCCGGAAATGTAATAATAAGCTTTCAAAAATCTTATTCCGTAAGTCAACAAATACATTCTATAATACCTATTTCGAAACACTACCTACACTCTTGAAATGATATCCAAGATACCTATTTTGTAAGTTTCTTCCGGAATCCGATTTTCAGAAGCATCTAACTCATGTTTACGTGAAAAAAGAAAACCTCAAAACTTATCCATACCATCTTTTCTTATCTCTAAAACGATCCAAACTTTTCAAAAACTACCCAAACTTTTCCACAACAAGTTGCAAGAGAAATAAGTCATCACCTACTCAAGCCACCGTTATTAGAGTAGTCTCCGTCCCCATAAACCACAATGCACTACTACTTTTATATATAACTGTCAAGAGCATAATTGAAATTTTAAAATTTTGATAAGGTGTAGGAAGTAATTGTTGAGGTGCATGAAGCAATTGCTCACAATCCAATAGAGAAAAGACAAAAAAATATACACAAAAATATCAATCTTATGGGTTAACATTCTGAGCTTACAATTGCATCTTGTATCCCACAATTTCAACCTACCAAAATGATTAATTTATCATTCTTTAAATTAACTTTTAAACTATCTGTTCTACCAAGATTTTTAACCTATCTTACTTATTTTTAGCAAGTCATTGACAAGTTAGATAAAAATGGGTCAAACTGGCCCATTTTACCACCCTTAAATATCTAATGACAACCAGTTATATAAAGTGTTTTTTCTTTTATCTCACACACATTGTTATGGTTATTTATTTTAAGGAAGAGAATTAATATATTTTAATTATTTTAATCAATATAAATGTATTTTTAAACTCTCTTAAATTTGTTTAAACTATATTTTAATTTATAAAAGAATCATTTCAATAAATTGTAAAAAAAGAATAAATTTACAGATCAATATAAAGTACTTTTAAATTTGATTGATGAAAATAAATAAAAAATGAATAATTAAAACTGAATTTAAATATTTTTTTAGAAAATCAAAAATCATATATTTTACCCAAATTTAATGTGCACTAGATTTCACATAATTCTTTTTGGGACAAATGTATTAGGAATATTATGGTTACTTAGTGATCCATGTATGCATTCTAGTTATTTAGCTAGACACAAATACCAAAATTGACTTTGCTTGATTCAGTGTGTGAAATACTGAAACACTTATCTTGATTGAATTGAGAAATAAACATTGAATGAGAGGGTTGGTGTTTCTAATTGAAGAACAATGAAGTGTGATTAAACTTTTGCTTAATAATTTGTTCCAAGTGTTATTACTACTTTTCTTTTATCCATAAAAAAATATACTTTTATTGTTTTAATTAAGAAAATAAATACTTTTCTTTTCTAATGATATGTTTTTTTTAATATTTTGATCTTAGTTGATGTATACATTTAATACTGAAACACTTATCTTGATTGAATTGAGAAATAAACATTGAATGAGAGGGTTGGTGTTTCTAATTGAAGAACAATGAAGTGTGATTAAACTTTTGCTTAATAATTTGTTCCAAGTGTTATTACTACTTTTCTTTTATCCATAAAAAAATATACTTTTATTGTTTTAATTAAGAAAAAAAATACTTTTCTTTTCTAATGATATGTTTTTTTTAATATTTTGATCTTAGTTGATGTATACATTTAATTATGTGTTTTTATTTTATAAAAAATATTTAACAAAATACTAAAATATTAATTAAATTTAATATATAATCTATATAGGTGAAATTACTTTTTCCTATTAATAAAAATGGATATAGTATAGAAGATGTGAGTTTTAGTAACATGATAACTTTCAAATTGTTGAACGAGAGAGGATAAGGAGGAACTTAGGCAGGCCCGAGAAGAAAAGTGACGAATGCATTATATAATGATGTTTTGTTTGTTATAATGAGAAAGTGACATATGTAGACTTTTTATGTAATGGAATTTTGTTTTGTTATAGTGAGACATGGACTTGGATTGTAGCATAAGCAAAATCCGTGGACTCTACTTATTCAGAATGTCAAATTCGGAGAAGTAATGTAATTTTTAAACACGTGTAAAATAATTTATTAATGCTTCATTTGAATACAACTAACGAGAACAAATATAATATAAAAACATATGCAATTCTTCTTGTTTATTATTGTACTTATACATAAATAATTAAGACCTTGATGAATAATTTCTTATAATATAATGACGCGCATTATTAGTCATGTATTGTTTGGTATTATAATCACAACAAAATATTGTGGTTGATTTAGAAAAGACGGGAAATAGCTTGTTGCAAATGAAAAATAAAAGTAGTTGCCCATTATAAAAATATTTAATAGGTGAAAAAGTTACCTTTAGTAATATATTTAAAATAATTAATACGTTAATAATCAAAATCGGATCCGTGGCGCAATGGTAGCGCGTCTGACTCCAGATCAGAAGGTTGCGTGTTCGATTCACGTCGGGTTCAATACCCTTTCTTTTATTTTTTATTTTCTTTGAAATATGCTTTACCGCACAAGTAATGAATATTAAAAAAATGTTTTTAATTACTAAAATTGTTTTCAACTAAAGTGGTTGCGGATTCGATTTTCCACATTGAAAGATTTATATTATTTGTTTTAAATTTTGATATTTTTACTATAGTTTTGTTCTCTAAAAAACACTTTCGTAAATTAAGAAAAAATATATTTAAATTATTTTGACTTTAAATAATTATAATGTAAAATTTTTAAGTGTATTCAATTAAATACAAATTTTAAGATATCTATTGAAAAATAATGAATTTTTTTTTAAAAAAAGAACATAATTTGTGGACCAAACCATTTATGATAATTATTTAACATTTATTCCCAAAAAAAAAAAAATTGTGAACATATTAAATATTCTTTTGATGTCAAGTATTTTTAATTTTGAACTTACTGAAACTAATAACCAATAGAAGCCTCTTCTTAATATTATTCATTTAATAAACACAACACGCTATTTCAAGCCTGGTATAATAAGTATCTTTAGAACAAAAGTGTTGCACAATGTGATAAATCTTAGTAATGCTATGTCTTATAGACAATCTAGCCATGGACTAATGAAGGTCTCCATCACACATGTTCATAGTCACCACTCTCATCAATTTCCTCGACATCCTCAATATCTAATGATCCAGTACCACCTTGTCCACCAACACCATCACCAGCTTTGGATCCTTGTCCCGGTACCCTTGCTTCTTGTATGATCTTCATGATTTCTTCCACCTTTTGGCTTGGTTGGTCTTGCTTTGTTTCCTCAAATCCTTTCTTTTCAGCTTCGATGATCTCTTTAGGCAAATTCTTCAGAAACCAAGGATTCTGTTTTATCTCTGGGATGGTGATCCTCTTTAACAAGGATCATAAATAGTTAGATTGAAAAATGGGGAGACTCAAGAAAAAAATCAATGTGGGTTGGTATGACTTTGATAAATCCATACTAAGAAAGAAAGAAAAAGTATAAAATTGAACAATGTTATGATGTGATAGGAAGAGAGATAGAGAGAAATGTTAGGCGTTGATGCATGTTTAAAAATAATGAATGTCCATGTATCATTGCTCTTTGGAGAATTAGAGATACATACCTTGGCAGGATCGGCAACAAAGATCCTAGAGAGAAGATTCCTACACTCAGAAGAAACACGAACATAGTCGGGTATGGAGTACTGAACACCAATTATTCTCTACCAACCAGAGAATCAGAGTTTAAGTTTTCTTCTACATTAGATTAACCATAAATGCACTCTTAAGTTAAACAACTACAAGAGCTCACCCCAATAGTCTTTCTGAAATTTCTAGGATCTTCTGGATCTTCAAATGGGTATGCACCAACTAACATGACATAAAGAGTCACACCACAGGACCAAACATCTGAAATCTACAAAAAGAAAAAGGCCAATTTGCTTAAGAAATTGAGCATTCGGGATTATTTCATGAACTTTGAAATAGAAGTGGGAATGATTTAAATTGTCAAACCATGAACCATGGCTTTCAATTGCCATGGGGTGTGACTTGACATGATTTTCAAGTTCCTCAGGGAAATAACACAAAGTATCAATACCTTCCCATCATACTCCTTTCGTGACAGAACCTCTGGAGCAATGTATGCAGGAGTTCCAACTGTTGATTTAGGTTGAGAGTGCAGTAGAGCAGACTACAATTACAAGTTGAATTAGAGAGAATAATAGTCAACAAAAGTTATCAGAAACACATGTGAGGACTGGATATAATGTAATATAATGTAAGGCATGTGATATATTCAAAAGGCCTCTTGTAGGTGAATGGTATTAACCTTGGAGTAACCAAAGTCACAAATTTTAAGTCGAGGAGATGGTTTTCCGTCCAGAAGAGTGTTTTCCAATTTCAGATCTCTATGACAAATTTCCTGAAACAGGCAGTATAACATGATATAAGAGATGAGCTTGTAATGAAGAACAGAATGAGTTCTGAGTGCATACCATTGAATGACAGTAGCTAACCCCGGATATTAGCTGCTGGAAGAAATATCTTGCCTGCAATGCAGGGAATTCATTCACTTGGTAAATTTCAATATGAATATATATAACTTATTCCTGAATACGGATTACATGAAAGGAAAAGTAATAGATAAAGCAACTACACTATAGATTCTACAACCTCATCTTCGCTAAATCGACCAGCAGTACATATCCTCTCAAAAAGTTCACCACCTGAAGCATACTCCAAGACAATAGCTAAATGTGTCGGGGTCAGCAAGACCTACAGAAAATATATCTCATTCAGCATTTTGTTGTACGTCACTTCTGAAAGCTCTGAATAGGAAAAGTCATCACATCATGCTAGACTAACTGAAGTAAAATTTGATCCTAACCCATGCAGAAGGATAGATAAACAAATTACAGCATGAAAAGAAGGGAATGATACTAATAAGCACTTTTTCTCCTTTTCTAATGGTACGAGTCAAGTTTGTGGGAAAAGGTTATCTTGTGACTTCTTGATGGTCTTCTCCTGAAGGTACTGGTCCTAGTGATTTCTGCAGATATTTTCATATCGGTATGCCGAAAATATTATGTACACTACTTTACAAAGGGAACTAAAAATTACACAATCATAAATCATTACGAGAAATTTTTTCAAGCAGCGTGTAACATGAGGGTTGCAAGCACCAAAAATAGAGCAGATAACCATTTGCTTAACTCAAAATGCCCAATTTCCCTTCAATCTAACGAAGGGGTAGTTTGCGGAAGAAAAGTAAGATCTTACCTCTTTGAACCTGATTATATTTGGATGCCTTAAAGATCGGTGGTTAATTATCTCCCTCTGAACATTCTCATCAATCTGGTACCACAAACGCAGTTCACTCAGAAGAAAAACACGAGAAAGATTTTGCACAAAAACTATAAAATCAATGCTATCCCTTATTAAGCTTTGACAATAATCTTCTCGTTGAGAATGGTGATGTAAGCTACATAAACTTGATAGAGAGAACAACAAAAATGATTATATATTTTATGAACATCCCAGACTAAAACTCTTCATTCATCAAAGGACGGTCAAAACTTCAACAAAAATGGCAAAAGACATTAAGAGGAACTACAGCATTCAATTTCTTTATCTGTACTTGAAATTCAAAAGAAGAAGCAAACAAATCCAATTGCTCTCAGGGTTTGCAGCATATTGATTCTAGACTTTTATTTGAGATGACACTGAATAAGACTTTTATGGAAACTATCAATCAGTAGAATACAGTATAGATTTAGAGAGTTGACTAGTTGAGAAACAATATCACCAGGAAAAGCAGCTCCTCTGCTTAACAGTTTCAAAAATCCAACCATTGTTATTGTACCTTGATTCATATGATATGATGAAAAATTGAACACTCAATTTAAGATTTTGAAAGGAAAAACACGGTCCATAAATATCATATAATAATCCATAAAGACACGAAAGAAAACCGGTAGTTTCCAAATTCAGATCGCTGGGAAAAAGAACAATCAATGCAAAGAAAATCTCTGAGCCAACAACAGCATTAGTGAGTACTCAGTAGTAATCAATGGAATTTCAGTGCCAGTGGACCAATTAGGCAAAAAAAGTTTACCTTTTTACCCCTCTCTATGTATTTGACCGCAACAAGCTCTCCAGTCTTCTTGTCTTTGGCCAACCGGGCCACACCAAAATTCCCAGAACCAAGCTCCTTCAATGGCTCATACCGTTCCTCCATGTCAACCTTCCCAAAAGCTACACCCACCTCTCAAGGACTTAGACACAGGGGACCCCAATAAGTGAACACACCTTCATGTTACATTCATGACAACAATATTATATACATGTATATATATAATATTAGTATGTATGTATAAAATAATAAATGTAAGGGGGGCAGTTTAATTTAATTTAATATAAAGTGACATACGCAAGGCAAGGAAAAATTCAAAGAAACAAACATAATCAATCATGAGCGAATATAAAGAAAAAGTGGGGTCTTGTAGCTGCAGAGTTGAGTTGCTCACTCACCTTTTTCCTGGTAGCAAATTACCCCATGAAAAGTTGTGGGGTATTTTTTATTATGTCTAAAAGTGAAGAAGGGAATATGAAGAATTTTAAAAGAGGGGTGAAGTGACAATGGTGTATGAGAGCCGCTGAAGAGGGAGAGAGAAAGGAAAAGAAAAAGAAGGTGGAAAGTTTATGTGAAGATGTTGGTTGTTTGAGAGTATAGTATCTAAAGGAGGTTGTGTTTGATTATGATGATGAGTGTGTGTGAGTGTGTGCTTTGTAGAATAGAATGAAAGTTTGGATTGTCTTCCTCTTCAATTCACACCTTTGCCTTTGCGTGTCTTCCACTTTGCGCCTCATTTTATCTCTTTCCGTTTTCTGTACATGCGATGTTCCAGGATTTTCGTCAGTTACATTTTCCTTGTGCGTGTATTGGAAATTGTACCCAAATTTAAGAAAACGTGTCATTTTATTTAGAATTTGTGAAAATGGAAAGGTTTTATTTAAAAGAATTATGGTGTTTGAAAACACGACTTAAAAAAATCAAAAACTGATGTAGTATGATTTTGGATTTTTTTCCGCATGAAGCACGACTTTATTATATTTTCTTTTTTCAAAATCATGTCAGTAAGCACGTTTTTTTATTGTTTTATAAAATATTGTTTATTAGCTCATTTTCACACTTTTTTATTTTTTTAAAGAGTATACACCACTTTAGTATTTGGATTTCTATTAAAGAGTCGTGATTTCTATTAGGATTTATTTTGTTTTTAATATTTGTAATGTTTTTAATTTTAAAGTTTTGAAAAAAATATTTTATGTTTACTTGTATTTTTTCTTATAATTGGTTGTAATTTTTGAATTTTATTCATTTGTATTTTTTTAAAATTGTTAATGCTATAACTTTTATTTTTATAATTAGTTAATTTAATTAATTAATTAAATTATTTATGCTAATCGGATGCAATTTCGAAAATTTTAAAATAATAACATTAAATATATATTTTCATTGTAATAAAATAAATTTAACAAATTAGATAAACAAATATTACAAAAACTATTTATCATTTGACAATTTTTCTTATTATGATTTTAGTTTCGACAATATTTTTTTTTTTTTTTTTTTTTTTTTTTTTTTATAAATTTTTTTTTTTTTTTTTT